>Ga0206980_1003_pt1 | contig 118627 bp, 101 predicted proteins | sample Alteio_BWMinCont_20_FD_153494 | JGI IMG/M metagenome (GOLD analysis project Ga0206980, IMG submission 153494) | Enriched cells from forest soil in Barre Woods Harvard Forest LTER site, Petersham, Massachusetts, United States -... | ecosystem: Environmental > Terrestrial > Soil > Temperate forest...
TAATATGTAGTTGTGGAAGTAGTATCTTTTGATGTACTGGTAAAAGAAGCTTTACCATTTGCACCTACAGTGTAAATAAATCCTGAATGCAAAGTACATACACCTGTACATGGTTGATATTGCCAAAGATCATTTATATCAGCACCCGAACTATTATCTCCTGCACATATATATCCATCATTTCCTATAGCAAACGCTGCTGAGTAATATCTCACTATTCCGTTAGTACTCATATTAGTAAATGTTGACCAAGCTTTAGTTACTGTGTCATATACATAACCACTTGTCAATGGTGTTGATATTCCGCTTGTCCAACCAACGCAGATATAAGCTTTGCTGCCTATAACAAATGCTTCCGCATCTCCTCCCAATCCACCTGATAATGGGATACTCGCTATTGATGACCAACTGTCATTGGTGGTATCGTATTGCCAGAATCCGCTCAGGAAGTTAGAATAATTCCATCCTCCTCCTATATACCCTCGGTTACCAATGGCAAAAGCACTTAACCCTTCTACATTTCCAACAGGACAGTTATTCATCTGCTTCCAGCTATTCTGATGTGCATCGTACATCCATACATCATTCAAATATGGCGAACCACCTTTTGAACCTGCCACAACATACGCTTTGTGACCAAGCACAAATACTGATGCATCATAACGGCCTGCTCCGGGAAACGCTGCCATTGCTGTCCACGTATTTGCTCCTGTATCGTATCGCCATACGTCTGTAGTTACCCCACCATTGTTTCTTCCCAAAGCAACATATCCATATCCTTCTATTGAAAAAGATATTTCACAGTCTTGCCCCAATCCAGGGTATGCCTTAATAGCAGTCCAACTATTACTTTTTTGATTCCACTTATAAAAATCATTATAAAAACTACTGCTGCTACCCGTTATACCACCGCCAACAAAGGCATAGTGACCTATGGTAAATGCCGTTATATCGTGTCGGGCATTACCGGTAAAATTAGCTTGTTGCGACCAAGTACCACAAGCAGCAGTAGTTACCATCGAACTATCCGGATTCCATTGCCAGAGATCATTAATATCAGTGCCTGAGTTATTGTCTCCTGCACATATATATCCATTATTGCCTACCGCAAACGCTACTGAGTAATATCTCTCTATCCCATTGATACCCATATTGGTAAACGTTGACCAACCTTTGGTTACCGTGTCATATACATATCCACTTGTCAGTGGCGTTGATATTCCGCCTGTCCATCCCACGCAGATGTATGCTTTACTTCCTATTACAAATGCTTCCGCATCTCCTCCCAGTCCATTGGGTAATGGAATACTTGCTATGGATGTCCAACTGTCTTTGGTAGTATCATATTGCCAGAAGGTGCTCATGAAATTTGAATAATTCCACCCGCCTCCTATATAGCCATGATTACCTATAGTAAATGCACTTAGTCCTTCTACATCTCCGGCCGGGCAGTTACTCAGTTGTTTCCAGCTATTCTGGTGCGCATCATACATCCATACATCATTCAAATACGGTGGACCTCCTTTGGATCCTGCTATTATATATGCCTTATGACCTAATACAAATACTGATGCATCATAACGGCCTGCTCCGGGAAACGCGGCCATTGCTGTCCACGTGTTTGCTCCTGTATCATATCGCCACATATCTGTATTTACCCCACTGCTATTCCGTCCAAATGCTACATATCCATATCCTTCTATTGAAAAAGATATATTACAATCTGATCCCAATCCCGGATAGGCTTTGATCGTACTCCAGCTATTTGTCTTCTGGTTCCATTTATAAAAATCATTATAAAAACTGCTGCTGTTCCCTGTTATCCCGCCTCCCACAAAAGCATAGTGTCCTATCGTAAACGCTGTGCTGTTATGACGAGAATTCCCTGGATAGGTTGATTGTGCTGACCAGGTTCCTTGTGCCTTGGTAAAATGTATGAAGCTAATCAATAAGAGTAGCAAGCCAGTCTTTTGTAGAATTGATTTCATAGGTGGTGATTAGGGAATTAAGCCGTAAATCTAACAAAAAAACTATGTTTAGCCCAGGCGAATTTTCCGGAGCAGCTCATAATTAATTACCTTTACACTAAGTTAGTCAGGCTCAAAAAAGATGGAATTCTATAGAACCCACTGTAATTCAGTAAAATTATCAACAATAATTTTACTATTTATCCCTATAACTAAGCTATTTGCACAGAATCTTGTACCCAACTGGAGTTTTGAACAATATTCTAATTGTCCTACCACTTATACTCAAATAGGTTATGCTATAGGTTGGCATCCATCATATGTTGATAATTGCTGTAGCTATCATGTAGAATATCTAAATGCCTGTGGTTCTCCCGGTTTTCAAGTTCCTTCGAGTGTTTGGGGTCATCATAATGCAAGTACAGGAGTAGCTGACATGGCTCAGGCCAGTATGGCTCCTAGTGTTAAAGTAAATTATAGAGAAAATATTTATACCAAGCTTATCAGCCCATTAGTGCCTGGCAGAAGATATTATATTTCAATGAGAGCATGCCATGCCACATTTTGCCAGGTTGCCACTAACAATGATGGTATTCGGTTTTCAACTAATACCACTATGGCAGTTAATAATATAGCTGCAGTTCATTCAACATCTGTAATTTCTGATACTGCAACCTGGACCACTATATCGGGATGTTATATAGCAGATAGCGCCTACACTTACATAGGTGTTGGCAATTTTTTTGATGATGCGCATACTACTCTTACAACTTCCTGTCCAAGCTGTTCAAATCCTTATCCCGGTTATTTTATCGATGATATTTTAGTTATACCAATGACTATTGGAGGGAATACGGTAATTTGTTCAGGAGATACAAGCATATTAACAGCCTCGGGTGGCTCATCCTATTTATGGAGCACAGGAGATACAACAAGTTCAATTTCAGTAACGCCAGGTACAACAACAACATACTCTGTTACAGTAATTAACAATAGTTGCAACTGGGACACATCTATTATAGTAACTCCAACTGGCGGAATAAATGCCAGCATAACAAAGGATACATCAGTTTGTTCAGGCAGTAATATTACTCTTACTGCGACAGGCGGAATTTCATATATATGGAATAATGGGGCGACAACAAGCAGCATTAACATTTTTCCAATTGCAGACTCTTTATACACAGTTGTGGTAAGCGCTGGTAGAAACTGCAAAGACACCACAATTCAAACACAGGTAAACATTAAGCCTCCGGGGAGCGGAATTACGCTTAGTGGCAACAGCCCTTTATGCAGTAATGGTGGATCAGACACTTTAACTGTGCATGGAGCAACTTCTTATTTATGGAGTACAGGCTCTTCTTCTAGCACCATAATTGTTGCACCCGGAAAAGATTCAACATATTCAGTAGTAGCTAGTAATGGTGGCTGCAATTGGGATACTACGATTAATGTTATGGCCACAGGAAGTATTAAAGCCATTGTAACTAAAGATGCAGCTGTTTGCCCGAATGGCAGTGTTGTTTTAGTTGCTGCAGGTGGGGATACTTATAAGTGGAGCACAGGTGCTACAACAAGCAGTATAAGTGTATCCCCATCTTCAACCGCTACATATTCAGTAACCGTTGGCGCAGCTAAAGGTTGCAAGGATACTACACTTATAAGTAAAGTCACTGTTTACAATACCGGAGCAATAAATCTTTGCTGCTCATCTTCAATTCCACTCGGCGATAGTATTATAATTAAAGCAAGTGCTTCCGGAAATTACATTTGGCTTCCGGCAGGCACAAGTGCGTGTGATACGTGTTCGGCTATTTACGTAAAACCAAGTACAACTACTACATATTTTATTCAAAGCACCAGCAGCCAGGGGTGCATATTGAGGGACTCTGTTTTAATAACAATAGAGGGTTGTGGTGTAGCTTGGTTCCCAAATGCCTTTACACCTAATGGAGATAATTTAAATGGAACATTTTACCCCAAGGGATCCTGTATTATTTCATATTCTATGTATATATTTAATAAGTGGGGAGGACTTATTTATCAAAATAGTAATAGTACTCCATGGAATGGACAGATACGCAATAGTGGTAATATTGTACAAGAAGACACCTACGTATATGAGTTAATTATAAACACATCAGATAAAATTCAACGAACATATATTGGAAAAGTAACTGTTCTTAAATAAATTTATTTGTTTTGTGTTAATTCTTTAGCAATTTTCATATGAGGTCTCTTTACTTTATATCTTTTCAAATAGCGTTCTTTTTATTCATGCCGACAACTCCATTATTTGCGCAAAACCTTGTCCCCAACTGGAGTTTTGAACAATATTCATCATGCCCAACTACTTATACTCAAATAGGTTATGCTATTGGTTGGCATCCATCTTATGTTGATAATTGCTGTACGTATCAGGTAGAATATTTGAATGCGTGCGGCTCTCCTGGTTTTCAGGTTCCTTCAAGTGTTTGGGGATATAAGTATGCAAGTACAGGAGTAGCTGATATGGGGCAGGTTACAATGGCACCTTCAGTAACTGTAAATTATCGGGAAAATATTTATATCAAATTATTGACCCCATTAGTTTCAGGGCAAATGTACTATGTCTCTATGAAAGCATGTCACGCCACATATTGCCAGACTGCTACTAATAATGATGGAGTAAAATTCTCGACTGACACTACCTTCGCAGTAGATAACATTGTTGCTGTGCATTCAAGCGCTGTAATTTCTGACACTGCAAACTGGACAACCATATCGGGTTGCTATACAGCAGACAGCGCTTATACTTATGTAGGTGTCGGTAATTTTTTCGACGATGCACACACTACTATCACAACATCTTGCCCAACCTGTTCTAACCAGTATCCTGGATATTTTATTGATGATATCTCGGTTGTACCTATCGGCGTTTCAGGTAATTTAACTATATGCCCGGGCGATACCGATCGGTTAATAGCTTCGGGGGGTACCTCCTATTTGTGGAATAACGGGGCCACAACAAGCTCAGTCCTTGTGAATCCGACAACTACAACTACCTATTCTGTTAAAATTACAAACCCAGATTGTGCATATACTTTTAGCATAACCGTAAATACAGATAGTATAACACAACTAACGGTTGGAGGCCCTCAAACAATTTGCTCGGGTGGTTCAACCAGATTAAACGCTAACGGAGCTAATACCTATAGTTGGAGCCCTTCGTTAGGGTTAAACAATACAACCATTGCAAATCCGATAGCCAGTCCATCTATTACCACAACATATACTGTAACAGGAACAAGTGGTTCTGGCAAATGTAAAGGCAAGGGTATTGATTCAGTATTAGTAACTGTTACGCCATGCGACAGCACATACTTGTACATACCTAATGTTTTTACTCCAAACGGGGATGGTGCAAATGACTTATTTTATGTAACCGCTGACGGAATAAGTAACTATCATATTGAAATATTTAATCGCTGGGGGCAAAAACTATTTGAATCAAATACACCAACTGTTTCCTGGACTGGTAAGAATGCATATGGCGCGTTACAATCTGATGGTATTTATTATTATATTATTACCGGGAATTATTTAAATGGGAACGCCTTTAAAAAAGATGGATTCCTACAATTACTTAAATAAAAGCATCTAAGTAAAAAAGGTGCTCTTAAAGAGCACCTTTTTACTTTCAATAATATAGATTATGGTATTAATGTAGCCTTAATCGACATTCCGTATGAAGGCGGTCCGCTGGTAAAATTATCAGCGTACAATGTTAAACTTCCAACTACATAAGAAAAGCGATAGCCCGCACCACCTGAAACCACGTTAGGCCAACTAAACCAACCTGGTTCGCCTACGTACCAATCTTCCACTTGAATAGTACCGGTAGTTACAATAGCAGAAGTAATGTTTGCATTAGTATAGGTGTATGTGTATTCATTTCCACCTGCACTAACCCATTGACCAGAAGCGACATAAAAACTATCAGTAACTGCAACAGTAGCTGGCCCTGCCGGGCCTTGTGGTCCGGTAGCACCCGTTGCTCCAGCAGGCCCTGTTGCACCGTCCTTACTACATCCAATAATTCCTGCTATTGCAATAACAATAGCCACTAGAGTGATACTTTTTTTCATAAAATAGTTTTAATAAATGGTTAGGTATCAAAAGTAAGCATTTTTAAATATTACAAGCGATTCTTAAAACCAACTTAATAGTCTGTCGAAAGCAAAAGGCGTATTGCTAATTCTTATTAATTACCTTAACTGGTACCCCCACTGCAGTAACATTTGCAGGCAGTCCATTAATTACCACGCCCCCAGCTCCTACTATTGAGTTTTCGCCCACACTTGCATCGGGTATAACTACCGCGCCAGTACCTAAAAAAGCATCGCGCCCAATTTTTACTCTTCCTGCTGTATGAACACCTGGGCCAAGATTCGCCCCATCTTCTATAATATTATCATGATCGATAGTTGCACCAGTATGTATATTTACACAATTACCTATTCGCGTACCGGTAACTAATATTACACCTTGCCCAATATAGCATCCCTTACCAATCTCCACATCCGAATCAATATGAACAGTTGGATGGATTGCATTAATAAGTTCTAATCCCGAACTCACTATTTTATCTGATAGCCTACGTCTCATAGTATTATTACCAATAGCAACAATTCCCGCAGCAACCCCAATTTTATCCTTTAAGCTTTTTAAGTCTTCCGTTGTACCAATAACTTTAATACCTCTTATTTCTGTACCTATTTTACTTTTATCATCATCTATAAACCCAACTACATTGTAAACCTCTCCTGCTTCCAGTATTTCGAGCACAACTTTAGCATGGCCATCGGCCCTTGCACCAATAATTATAGTAGGTATCCTTTTCATATAAGTAACGAAAATAAAGTTTTTAATGAAGCAATTAACTTCTATATCGCTCATTAATTGTCGGAAATATAATCCTAGACATACTTATACTTCACCATTCATTCATTTCCACACAATATTTCCTTTCTATTATCGTCTATTCTGGTAGTTAGTCAATTTCGGTTACTTTTGATGCCCTTATGTCTATAAAGAAAATCTACCTGTTCTGTGCTTTGTTAATTAGCAACTTGTTAATTGCTCAATCTGGTCAAAAATATACTATAAGCGGAACCATAAAAGATTCTGCTTCGGGCGAAGAGCTTATAGGAGTTATTGCATCAATAAAAGAATTACCTGCTACAGGTACAAGCACCAACGAATATGGATTTTATTCCATAACTCTTAATGAGGGTAACTACACTGTTATTTATAGCTATTTAGGCTATAAAGTAGATTCGATAAAAATGTCTCTACATCAAAATATAAAACAAAATATACGTTTAGCGGCGGCCGGCTCATCTTTACAAGAGGTACAGATTCAAGCCACCAAATCAAACGCCAATGTTACAAGTACTCAAACAGGCACTATTTCTCTCGATGTTAAAGAGATAAGTAAAATACCCGTTTTTTTTGGAGAGAAAGATGTACTTAAAACTATGCAACTATTACCAGGTGTAGTATCCGCAGGTGATGGCAATAGCGGATTTTATGTGAGAGGTGGCGCATCAGATCAGAATTTGATACTACTAGATGATGCACCCGTCTATAATGCATCACACTTATTGGGGTTCTTTTCTGTTTTTAATTCAGATGCTATAAAAGATGTAACGCTCTATAAAAGTGGTATGCCTGCTGAATTCGGCGGTCGCCTAGCTTCTGTAGAGGATATTAAAATGAATGATGGTAACGATCAAAGCTATCATTTAAGCGGGGGTATTGGACTAATAGCTTCGCGTTTAAATTTCGAAGGGCCTATAAAAAAAGGCAAAGGTTCGTTTATAATAGCAGGCCGAAGGACTTATGCTGACGTCTTCTTGAAACTATCTAATAATACCGCGCTAAAAAACAGCAGCTTATATTTTTACGATTTTAACGCAAAAGGCAATTACACCTTAGGCGACAAGGATCGCATTTATATATCGGGCTACTTTGGCAAAGATGTGCTGGGCGCTGATAATCTTTTTGGTGTTAACTGGGGTAATGCTACAGGCACCTTCCGTTGGAACCATATATTCGGACCTAAGTTGTTCTCTAATACTTCATTAATATACAGCAACTACAATTATAATATTGATATTTCCGCACTTGGCCTTAGCTTAGGCATTCAATCTGTTATTAAAGACTGGGGCTTAAAAGAAGAGTTTCAGTATTTTCCAAATTCAAAGAACAAGGTGTTGTTCGGTTTGAACGCTACTTATCATACTATAGTCCCTGGTAATCTTACATCAAACGATTCGAGCATAAGCAGCACTAATATACAAACCCGTTATGCATTAGAGAGTGCTATTTATGCATCAGACGAAATTAAGGTTAGCGAGCGTTTAAAATTTATGGCAGGCATACGCCTAACTACATTCAGCCTGTTAGGGCCAGGCACCTTTTATACGTATGACCCAAGTGGTAATGAAAGTGATTCTGCTAAATATACGAACGGACAAATAGTTAAAACGTATATAAACCCCGAGCCACGCTTTAATGCCAATTACATGCTAGATGAGGTTTCCTCGGTTAAAGCATCATACGATAGAAATGTTCAAAATCTTCACCTGCTTTCTAACTCTACCTCGTCGAACCCGACTGATTTATGGATACCGAGCAGCAATAATGTAAAGCCTGAAATTGCTGATCAGTTTTCAGTTGGTTACTATCGTAATTTCAATGATAATAACTACGAATTTTCGGTGGAGACCTATTACAAAATACTGCAGAACCAAATAGATTATAAGAATGGTGCACAGTTGCTACTAAACCAAAGTGTCGAAAGTCAATTGTTATTTGGCCAGGGCAAATCGTATGGTGTAGAAGTATATTTCAAAAAGAAGTTTGGAAAACTTACCGGTTGGATCGGCTATACGCATTCAAAGACATTGATTCAAATACCTGGTATTAATAATGGAAGCTGGTATCCGGCAAGGCAAGATATACCTAACGATGTTGATGTAGTAGCCATATACACACTTAGCGAAAAATGGACCATCTCAGCCAGTTGGGTATATAACACAGGCTATCCGGTAACTTTCCCAAGTGGTAAATACGAAGTTGATGGAAATGTGATTTACTATTACACATCTCGCAATGGTTACCGAATGCCGGATTATGACAGGATGGATATTGGTGCAACCTATAAATGTAAAAAGCATGGCCATTTTCAGGGTGAGTGGGCATTCTCAATTTATAATGTTTACGATCGTTGGAATGCATACACTATTACATTCCAGCAGAACCCAAACAACTCACAGGAAACACAAGCAGTGCTTACTTCACTATTTGGCATAATACCTTCTGTATCATATAACTTTAAATTTTAATATGAGAAAAGGTAAATGGTACATATACGCAATTATAATTATAGCCCTGATGGCGTCATGCCAAAAAGTAATTAATATCGATTTAAACTCGGCATCTCCAACTATTGTAATAATAGGCAATGTTAACGATCAGCCTGGGCCTTATTTTGTTACACTCAGTCAAACGGTAAACTTCAGCCAGCCCAATACATTTCCGGGTATTAGTGGCGCATTGGTATCAATAGCCGATAATGCAGGCACAGTTGATACATTAATTGAAACTACCACACCAGGTAATTATCAAACAAAAAAGCTGCAAGGGGTACAAGGCCGAACTTACACATTGAATGTAACTACCAACGGACAAACATATACATCAGTAAGTACTATGCCTCAATTGGTAAATTTCGATACGCTTGTAATAATCCGGAATATAGGACCCGGCTTTAGAGGGGGTAATGATACTATTTACTGGCCTTACGTTGTTTACCAGGATCCTCCTGCTGTTGCTAACTACTACCGTTTTATTGAAACTGTGAACGATACATTACTTACCAATATTAATATACTCAATGATAAAATTTCAAATGGTAAGTATATTGCTTATCCAATACGCCATCATTTAAATGTAGGCGATAGTGTAAAAATAGAAATGCAATGTATCGATCAGGGAACTTACAATTACTTAAGCACTGTTGGAGAAGCTTCAGGGTCGACCAATGTAACACCGGCCAATCCCGTCTCTAATATTTCCAATAATGCCCTTGGCTATTTCAGTGCACATACATCAAGAGTTAGATCGGTGCAGGTATCTAAGTGAAAAATAGATTATTTTTGACAAAGTAAGTACCCGAATCTCTCCATATATTCGGCATTAGTTTTATACCCCATGTTGTTTTAGAGACTTGTTATGTCAGTCACAAAATTCAGGTTAGTTTTTCTTTTACAATTCATTGCTGTCTTTGTTGCATCGGCTCAGCTTAATACCAATGCATTTTTGCAAGAAGCAAGAGTAGATATTTCACAAAACAACTATTTCGAAGCCATACAAAAGCTAGATGCTTGTATACAAGCAAGGCCTGGTCAGTATGATGCTTATTTCTTCAGAGGGATTTGTAAATATTCACTGAATGATAATTTAGGTGCCTTACAGGATTTAAATGTAGCTGTTACCGTTTATGATCCTTACCTCTCTGATGCTTATCATTATCGTAGTTACGTTAAATACCGCCTGGGCGATTATGATGGTGCCATACGTGATATAAACCAACTTATAGCCATAGAAAGCGGAGATCCAAAACTTTACCTGGAAAGAGCATTCTCTAAGCTAGCTAACCAGGATTATAACGGTGCCCTTAAAGATTGCAACAAGACCCTAAGCATGCAGTGGGCCAATGAGAATCTTTATTTGTGCAGAGGGATGGCCGAAAATGCGCTCAACAGCTATGATAGCGCATTGGTAGATTATAACAAAGCAATTGCAATTAATCCTAAAAATACGGATGCCTATATACGTATTGGAATAACAAACTCAGCTATGGGCAATAACCTGCAAGCAATTCAGGAATATAACCATGCATTGAAGTTAGATTCGGCAAATACACTGGCCTACTTTAGCCGGGCTGAGGCTTATGTTAAACTCGACAAGCAGAAAGAAGCCTTTGAAGATTTTAATACAGTAATTAAATATGATCCTTTGAATGCTCTTGCATACTTCGACCGAGCAGTTATGGAAGGGCAGAAAAATGATTATACGGATGCATTAGCTGACTTTGATAAGGTACTCGTGTTAAATCCTAAGAACATTCAGGCATTGTTTAACAGAGCCAAATTAAAGGCTGCACTGGGCGATATAAAGGGGGCTTTGGCTGATTACAATAGCACCATCGATCTGTTTCCCTATTTTGTTGAGGCCTATTACGAAAGAGCAAGGCTAAAAGAAGCAATGCACGATATTAAAGGCGCTCAAGCAGATTACAATACGGGTAAAGTGATGGGCGAGCTGAGCCATTTTAAAGATAATAATCAACGCGCAAGCGATTCGGCAACGCTGACTCATTTAACTGCGTTAAATTCAAATTTCGACAGTCAGAAACAAGCCGATACGGTTAGCGTAGCTTTAATGCCATTGTTTTATTTAGCGCAGAATGATAATAGCGGCAAAGCAGGTTGTTTTCCACTCGTGCTTAAAAGAAGCGGCAAGGAGTATAGCAGCTTCTGCATCACCAATAAAAAATCAGAAGCCTCAGGCAATACATCTGACAGCGCTTTGTATTTATTGAACCAGGGTTTGAAAGACAGCGTAATGGACATTCAATCGACCTTGCAACGTGCCATTAAAGAAACCAATATGCAGTTATTTAGTGACGCGTTGAAAGATTGTAATGATGTTATTGAACGTGACCCTGAATCGGCAATTGCCTATTTTGAAAGAAGCGTGAGCCTCTGTAAAGAAATAGACATGCTAAGCAGGTTTAGTGAAGATGAACAATACACAACAGTAAACAAAACATACAAAATTGCCAAAGACCCTAAGACCGAAAAATACGATATGGCATTAACTGACCTAAATAAGGTTCTGCAGTTAGAACCTGAATTCTCATTAGCCTATTACAACCGCGCATTTGTAAAATACAAGTTGAAAGACCTAAACGGAGCAATTAACGACTATACAAAAGCCGTAACGCTTGATGCGACTTTTGCCGATGCATTTTATAACCGTGGCTTATTATTCTTTGTTCAGAATGATAAACTCAGTGCCTGCCAGGACTACAGTAAGGCAGGCGAACTTGGGCTCACTAAAGCATACGAGGTGATAAAGTTATATTGCGGACAGGTGTTGAAATAAAGCCTTACTTCACCAGTGCCATTCGGGTAACACTCTGCATTACATCTCCCTTATATATTGCAACCATATAAGTTCCTGCATTTAACCCGTTACAATACACTTGTTTTTCCTGCTCTTGCATGGCTTCCTGCATTACCAAACGCCCTGATATATCATACACTCTAATCTCTAATGGTGCTTCTATTGCCTGAGAACATCGGATAGTAAACTCTCCTTTATTAGGATTAGGGAACAATACAAATGGATTCACCGGTGTTGCGTTATCATCAATACCGGTAAATAAAGTCTGCGGACCAAAGAAGAAGATGAGAATATCCTTCATTAATGTATCCCGCCCCAAAGCAGGGTAAATAGTCTCAAATGGGTATGACATGTATACAACCTTTCCTGTTTTGGTACCTCCGCTAAATACTCCTTTATAATGTATGCAAGAATAATCGGTATCTAATGTAGTATAGTGCATGTCAGCCGCAGCGCCACCTATTGGTGCAATGGCATCAGGGTAACTTACATTATAGGTGCCATGTGTACCATTATCGAAATTAATGCTGTCAGTTGCTCCAAATATTGATGTACCAATTGGCTTAACTACACTTGCATAGTATTTGCTGGCGGTATTTGCAGGAGCGTCGGATATATAGCGTGCCTTTAAATAATTACTGTAAAACAACTTATCTGCTGAAGTGCCTGTACCATACAAGTAATACCCTAACTCCGAACCCGATATAAATAAATATCCTCCTTGTTGCAAATATGCAGTCAGGTAGTTCTGTTCAGCAGGAGTTACAGCCGAATCTGCTGTACTCTCTTCACCGGCAATCCACTCCACAGCTGCATAATTTTGAAGTGATATAAGTTTATCGGTTATGGCTTTGTGTGTACAGCTCTCGGTATATTTATTGTTGCTGAATAACGCATTACCATGTTGTATTGTGAAATTATACGTATTGCCGGTTATAACACGCTCAAATCCACTAACCATTAGCACACTGTCGTTTCGGCTGCTTGGCACCGCAGCTAACACCTCAGACATTGGAGATGTAGCACCAGTAAGCGAATCGTAAGCCATGATCTTTACATAATACAATTGATCAGTATTCAGTCCGGTAATCACAAGATTACTTTTACGCATTCTAACATATTCATGGTAATTGATGCCATCCGTACTTGTGTAAATATTATAGTGTGTAACGGCCGTATCATTCTTTACCACAAGTTTTAAAGAAGTTGGCGTGTTTCTTAATAACGCAAATGAAGTAGGCTGATTCAGGGTTATCCAATAAGGGTACCAAGGCTGAGCTATTACTCCTTCATCGCTTAAAACAGAATCTTCAGCAGAAGATTCTAATACAGATTGAATGGTAGTTTGAATGGAATTATTCAGCACACAATTATTTTGCACCAGGCGTATACCATGGCTATAGTCCATATAAGTATCGGCATGCACATTGGTCATCGGTTGAATGTAAGTACCTGTTGGGTAATACCAGCCGAAAATAACCACACGATTAGCAGTATTATAAATTAAGTTAGATATGACAACATCCTTTTGGTCTCCACTTACCAACTGGCCCAGTGGGTGAGCAGGAAAATAAGTATCTCGTAAACTATCTACCAACGAATCATGGTGCATCATAACAGGCACCGTGCTCATTTGTGAACTTGGCGGAATGGTTTGTGGCTGAAGTTTTACTTGGGCGGCCGTCCATACATCACCAACCATCTTACGGGTACATAAGGTAGTTCCGGTTAAGTTGCCAATTTTAGTAGCTAGCATTGGACTCATCGGGCACAAATAATAATCGCTGTCAATACCAATAGTTACATAGTCAGGTGCTACATAGTAGGTTACCTTTTGCTTCACTCCGTTTGTAGTTCCGGTAGATACTACTGAGTCAAGTTTGCGGTAAAAGTTCGGAACATTACCAGCAACTATTTGGGCATATATCATGTTCTCCCTATTGGTCAGGCTTAACGATGCTGAAGATATTGTAGCTTCGAATTGGGTGCCATTTAGAGCAGTCTTTGAACGAACCGGCAAGTTTAAGGTCTGCGCAAAAGAGACAATAGAAAGTGTGCAAAAAAGAAGGAGCGTAATTTTTTTCATCTACAGGGTATGAATGTTAAAGCTAAGATATACAAATTCTATTTCATTACCATAAACTGTTTAGCTAAACCCTTTCAGTTATTTTATTATTTTTGAAATAATCAATTCATAACCATTATGTCAGACCTAAAACCCCATATTGTAATTATTTCGGCCAGTGTGCGCGAAGGGAGAAAAAGCCATCGCTTAGCATTATATTTCAAGAAGTTTGTGGAAGAGAAGAATTTGGCCACAATTGAAATTGTTGACCTGAACGAATACCAATTTCCTATATTTAATGAGCGCCTAATGTTTCAAAAAAATCCTTCTGAAAAGGTGCTTGATTTTTCGAACCGCATAAAAAAAGCAAGTGGAGTAATTATTGTAACACCGGAATACAACGGCGGTTACCCCGCAAGTTTAAAAAATGCAGTCGATGTTTTATATGATGAATGGCAACATAAACCAATTGCTATTGCAATGGCATCGAATGGTGTCTTTGGTGGCACACAGGTAATAACTTCTTTACTTTTCTCACTCTGGAAGATCCATGCAATAGTTGTTCCTGCCATGTTCCCTACTCCAACTGTCGATAAAAATTTTAGTGAAGATGGTGTACCTGTTAACAAAGAAGCAACCGACAAACGGGCTACTGTATTTGTTAATGAATTATTGTGGTTTCTTGAAGCGAAAAAACGGATGCAATCCTAATCTTTCAATAAGATCTCTACTATATCCGTAAGTGTTTTTTCGTTGGTTCGAACGAAGCCCTCTCCTGCTTTAGCAAGGCCCATAATGTTTTCCATGCTTACGTTATCCATCTCTTTGTTCAGTCCGTGTAGAGATGGCTGCAAACGCAGGTAAGCAGAGTTTGGTTTATTCTTGAAAATATCTTCCAGCTGAAAATTTACCATATCGCTATGCGCATCAAAAGCAATGTTAGCCAACATCCGCGCCCAGTTCTTTTCACTGCTATCGTCGGTTTGTGCATCCGTATAAGCGGTTGTTGCTAAACCGGTACCTAAGGAAAGCAAAAAGAAACTATCAGCTTGCGGAAACGTTAAACGTGCTTGCATATATGCAAAGAAGGCAGGATTATAGGCAAAAATGCTACCGTCAATAAATGTATAGTTACGTTCAGCCATGCACACTGCTTTAGCAGGAGGAAATACTCCCGGTAATGCAGATGTGGAGCGTATAACGGACCGGATATAAAAATCGGACCGTGGATCGCCTACCGCTTTGTGCGATAGAAACAAGTACGGCTCTGTGTGGATCAGATCGTATGCTGTAATGCAACAAGGCTTTATCAGTTGACTAAGTTTAAGATCTTTAAAAAACAATCTGAGTTGTGCTTCTAGCCCTTCAGGCGAGTATTTGTGAAAACCCGCCTTTTCTTGTTCCGTAAAAGATGAACCTCCATAAGCAAAATAAAACTCAACCGCCTGCCTTGCGGTAAAACGTGGCCGTTTGGCATCGGTCTCATCCGGAGCAAGGTAAACACAGGTAAGCAAGCCACCTGTACTTGTACCGGTAATAAAATCAAAGTAATCTGATAAGCGAATATTCGGATCTTCTTTTACCTGTTGCAGTCTTTCTTCTAATGCTGCCAAAAAAGTTGCCGGTAATATTCCACGAATACCACCACCGTCAATCGATAATATTCTCACTGCTTTACCCATTAACTTCCTTCATCTTAGTGCCCATGCCCGATAGCAAAAGCCCTATAAAGGTAATGAAAGCATTCATAATAAGCAATTCAAAGCCGAACTGGTATCCGTTAAACCACTGTTTAGATTGCGTATCAAGCACATAGCATATAATAGGCGCGGCCAGGCAAATAGCTGGTATCCACCTATCATTAGCCCTTGCTTTGGTTAGTAAGCCAAATGAATATAGCCCTAACAATGGCCCATACGTATATCCGGCAACCTTATATACAACATTTATTATGCTCGGGTCGCTTATCAATCGGTATATGATGATGACTAAAATTAAGACTACAGCCATAAGCATGTGTACGCTCTTACGCGTCTTTTCTTGCTTTTCTTTTTCCCTTTCCTTTATGTCTAATATATCTACACAAAAAGATGTGGTAAGCGCAGTAAGCGCTGAATCGGCACTGGCAAAAGACGCTGCTGTAATACCCATAACAAAAAGGAATGCTACGATAGTACCGAAATGCCCCTGTGTAGCAAGCATAGGGTAAAGGTCATCAGCTTTGGCCGGTAGTGCAATGTGATTTAACTCTACATAAGCATATAAAAGCGAACCTAATGCTAGAAATACGAATACAACAACTGCATATATGATACTGAAAGAGAAAATATTTTTTTGTGACTCCCCTATTGTTTTACAGGTAAGGTTCTTTTGCATCATATCCTGGTCGAGGCCGGTCATAGCAATAGCGATAAACACACCGCTAAAGAATTGTTTAAAGAAATAATATTTGCTTTTATAATCCCAATCGAACATTTTAGAATACGGAGAATTGGTAACCGCTTTAGCCAGATCACCAATGTGCAAATGCATCGATTGACTTATTAGAATTATACTGCCTACCAATGCGGCCAGCAAAAAGAAAGTCTGTAAAGCATCTGTCCATATAATAGTCTTCATTCCACCACTGCGTGTATAAAGCCATATAAGTATTACAATAACTGATGCGCTCACTACAAAAGGAATATTCCACTGATTAAAAATGCAGTTCTGTAATACATCAACCGCAACGTAAATACGAAACGAAGCACCTATAATTCGCGATAAGAGAAAATACGAAGCGCCCGTTTTATAGCCATAGTTACCGAACCTTGTTTTTAAATAGGTATAGATTGATGTAAGTTGCAAGCGATAATAAACAGGCATTAACACTCCTGCAATAATCCAATACCCCAACACAAGGCCTAGTACAAGTTCGTAATACGTAAAGCCACCCGCCTTAACTGCTCCGGGTACCGATACAAAAGTTACACCCGAAATAGATGACCCAATCATACCAAATGCGATAAGGTACCATGGCGATTTGCGGTTAGCCAAAAAGAATCCTTCGTTGGTGCTGTTGCGGCCTGTAATGTACGACACCGCCATTAGCACAGCAAAATAAGATATAAGACAAATAAAGATGGCTGTTGGTGTCACTACTCAATCTTTTTACCTGAATACATTTTACGGGTAATTACCTTTTGTATTATTCTTTTCAATACAATCTCTCCCAGGCAGCGATAGTATATATCCGATGGCATTGACTTTAGTGATGCTACTTGACTTTCATTGACATCTATTCTATATAGTATTTCCGAAATCTCCGGAGTTATTTCAGGCAAGTACTTTTCCAACGATAATACAATCAGTTCAGCTACATTCTCTCCCTTAAGCATTTCATCTGCCACTTTAATAGCATCTTCTGTACCTAAGTCTTTATTTAGCTGAACCAGCACATCTTTCCAAAAACCCGGGTTAGAAGTGAACTGTGTGTATTGCTCTAAGTACGAAAAATCGTTAGGAATAAGGTCTGACATGGACAATAGGATTATTTACACCAAACTTAACAATTTTAATCTCCCAAACCGAAGCTATTAAATACCCTTTTTCAACGTACATTTGCACCATGAGCGACTTTTACGAAATGATATATGAAGTGGTACGCCATGTGCCTAAAGGCAGGGTTACTTCGTATGGAGCTATTGCCAAATACCTGGGTTCGGCACAATCATCGCGCTTAGTGGGCTGGGCCATGAACCAGGCTCACGGAAAGAAACCACCCGTTCCGGCACATAGGGTTGTTAACCGCTTGGGCGTATTGTCGGGTAAGCACCACTTTGGGCATCCTAAACTAATGGAGCAAATGCTTGCCAAAGAAGGTGTTAAGGTTAAGAAGGATACGGTGCAGAATTTCAAGAAAGTCTTTTGGGATCCGGCCATTGAATTGAAGCTTTAGAAGGCGGCCCCCCTTTATCCCCCCGTTAGGGGGAAATGCGCATGCTACTCGTCACACTGAGCCTGTCGAAGTGTTAATGGAACGTGTTTAGACAATCTCTAAATGACCTAGTTTTCTTCAAAGCCCCTTTAGGGGTTTGGGGTATTCGCCATATAAATATTTCATAACTTTACCTTAAATATAGAACCTGTTTATAAAATCTCATTGATATGATAACTCACGAACAAGTAATTGAAGCCCTTAAGAACGTAATAGACCCTGACTTTGATAAAGACATAGTAACCCTGGGGATGGTGAAGGATGTAGCCATTGATGGTAAAAAAGTAAACTTTACCGTTGTACTTACTACCCCTGCCTGCCCTATGAAAGATATGATACACAAGGCATGTGTAAACGCCATTATTTATTATGTAGATAAAGAAGCGGAAGTGAATGTAAACATGACTGCCAAGGTAACTACTAAGAGGGAAGACAAAGGAGTTGGTTCAGTATTATCGGGTGTTAAAAATATTATTGCAGTTGCATCCGGCAAAGGCGGTGTTGGTAAATCGACTGTAGCAGCTAACCTGGCAGTGGCATTAGCATTGCAAGGCGCTAAAGTAGGCTTACTAGATGCAGATATTTATGGACCGTCAGTACCAATGATGTTCGACGTACAGGATGAAAAGCCTTTACTGGAAGACATTAATGGCAAGACATATATGAAGCCAATAGAAAATTACGGAGTAAAGATGCTTTCTATCGGTTTCTTTGTTACCAATGCCCAAGCTGTTGTATGGCGCGGGCCAATGGCATCGAAAGCTTTCCAACAATTAATTAATGATGCTATTTGGGGCGAACTGGATTATATGATCATCGACCTTCCTCCGGGAACAGGTGATATACAACTTTCATTAGTTTCGAGCGCAACCATTACGGGCGCAGTGGTAGTGAGTACTCCGCAGAATGTGGCACTGGCAGACGTACGCAAGGCAGTTACCATGTTTGGCCATAAAGATATTCATGTACCTGTTTTAGGTATAGTTGAAAACATGGCTTACTTCACCCCTGCTGAACTACCAAACAACAAGTATTACATATTTGGAAAAGACGGCGCTAAGAATTTAGCAGATGAGTTGAAAGTTCCTTTCTTAGGCCAGATACCACTGGTACAAAGTATTTGTGAAGCAGGTGATGCAGGCCGCCCTGCAGTGTTGCAACAAGATACTCCACAAGCAAAAGCCTTTTTAGAATTGGCAAGCAATGTTGCACAGCAAGTTGCTATTGCTAACCATAAAAAAGAAGAGAAGCAGTTAGAAACTGCTTAGGCTTATAGCCCTAGTAGTACCTCAGCTGGATCCTTACTTCCAAATAGCAAACGTGTAGGATCTTCTAAGCTTTGTTTTACTTTCACCAGGAAGCTAACTGATTCGCGGCCATCAATAATGCGGTGATCGTACGAAAGGGCAACATACATCATAGGATGTATCTCTACCTTACCTTTAACTGCAACAGGACGCTCAACCACATTATGCATACCTAATATGGCACTCTGTGGCGGGTTAATTATGGGGGTCGACATTAATGAACCGAACACACCACCATTGGTAATGGTAAATGTTCCGCCGGTCATTTCTTCTACTGTTAATTTATTATCACGGGCTTTTAAAGCCAGTTCTTTTATTTTAGCTTCTATCTGCGCAAGGCTCATTATCTCGGCATTTCGCAATACCGGTACAACTAATCCCTTAGGTGCGCTAACCGCAACAGCTATATCAGCATAGTTATGGTAAATAATTTCTTCTCCGTCAATCATGGCATTTACAGCAGGGAATGCTGCCAACGCTTCGGTAACAGCTTTGGTGAAGAAAGACATAAAACCTAAACGTACTCCATATTTTTCTTCGAACTTCTTACCATACTTATCGCGCAGTGCAAGTATAGCACTCATATCTACTTCGTTGAAAGTAGTCAGCATGGCGGTTTGGTTTTTAACTGCAACCAAGCGCTGAGATAATTTTTTGCGCAATGCAGTCATCTTTTGCCTGTCATCATCACGGCTACCCTGGAACGGCGAATTATTCTCAACGCTAAAGCCTTTGGCCATAGCATTCACTACATCCGATTTAGTAACTCTTCCACCTTTGCCGGTTCCGTTCACTGAAGGTATATTACCCTCAGCCATCATTTTTTTAGCAGCAGGTGATGGTGTACCTTTTGCGTATGATGCTTCCGCTTCAACCTTTACAGGTGCGGGTGCAACAGCAGCCGTTTTTTCTTCTTTCGGTTTTGCTTCAGCAGTTTTTGCAGCAGCAGCAGGAGCCTTAGCATCAGTATCAACCTTAGCTATTACGCTGCCAACTTTAACAGTATCACCTTCTTTTACAAGGGTCTTTATCGCTCCTGCGTTTTCGCTGGTAACGGTAAGGGTAGCCTTATCTGAATCTATTTCACATACTTCTTCATCTTTCTGCACATACTCGCCATCTTTTTTAAGCCAGCGGGCTATCTGCACTTCCGAAATTGATTCTCCAGGGCTTGGTACTTTAATGTCTGCAATCATACTTATGCTGTTAAAATTATTTTACCAATACTTTTCCAAATACTTTATCGAGTATGGTGTTCTTTTCTTTTTCACTTAATTTTTTTGAACCTGTTGCAGGGCTCGCGCTTTCAGGACGAGATATGCATTTGAATTTAACCTCAGGCAACATACGGGTAATAAATAACCATGCCCCCATGTTCTCCGGTTCTTCCTGCACCCACATATATTCTTTTGCCTTTTTAAACTTATCTAATATGGCATTAAATTGTTTGTGCGGGAAAGGATACAACTGCTCTAAACGGATAAGCGCAACATCATCGTTGCCTTCTTTTTCTTTTGTTTCAAGCAGATCGTAATATACCTTACCGGTACAGAATACAAGGCGTGTTGCTGATGTGTTACCATCATCAATAATTTCTTTAAAGCCGCCTTGTGTAAAGTCTGTGATCTTAGATATACACTTAGGGTGACGCAATAAACTCTTAGGCGTAAATGCTATCAATGGTTTGCGATATGGCGCGTGCAACTGCCTTCTGAATGCGTGGAACAAGTTAGCAGGTGTTGTAGGATCAATAACATACATATTATTCTCGGCACACAACATCAAAAACCTCTCCATACGTGCACTAGAGTGCTCTGCACCCTGACCTTCGTAACCATGTGGCAACAACAGGCAAATACCGTTCATACGGCGCCATTTATCTTCGGCGCTACTTAGGTATTGGTCAATAATAATTTGTGCACCATTAGCAAAATCACCAAACTGTGCTTCCCAAATAGTAAGTGTTTTTGGTGATGACATGGCATAACCATATTCAAAACCCAACACTGCGTATTCTGATAGGTGTGAATTATAAATTTCGAATTTAGCTTGCTCATCACTTACATGCGCAAGTGGCACATACTGTTCTTCAGAATCGGTAATAGTAAGCACAGCATGACGGTGAGAGAATGTTCCGCGTTCCACATCTTGTCCGCTGAAACGTATAGGATATCCTTCTTCTAATAAACTACCATAAGCCATTAATTCTCCCATTCCCCAATCAAGTGCGCCTTCGCCTTTCAGCATGGCCTTACGGTCAGCCTGCAACTTTACTATCTTGTTAAAGAAGTTCTTATCCTTTGGCAGGTCCGTTATCTTTTCTCCTATAGCAAGGAATTTTTTCTTATCAACAGAAGTGTCAGGCGATTTATCAAAGTCCTTATCCTCAGCAATACGTATACCTTTCCAAACACCTTCAAGGAAAGATGTTACACGCGTTTTACGAATCTGTTTTGATTCGTTCAACCTATCCTGCAAGGTTTCCTTAAACTCGTCCTCTATCTTTTTTAGCTCATCTAAATTCACCAATCCTTCGGCCTTTAACTTCTCTACATAGATTTTACGAGGATCATCGTGCGCCGCAATGGCTTTGTATAATAATGGTTGGGTAAAACGTGGCTCATCACCTTCGTTATGGCCATATTTTCTGTAACCTAACAAATCAATAAACACATCGCGGTGGAAGGTCTGGCGGAATTCAATAGCCAGCATAACGGTTTGCACTACTGCTTCTACATCATCAGCATTAACGTGGAACACCGGTGAAAGAATAACCTTAGCCACGTCGGTACAGTAGGTACTACTACGTGCATCAACATAGTTAGTGGTAAAACCAATCTGGTTATTTGCAACTAAGTGAATAGTACCACCTGTGCGGTAAGCTTCAAGCTTAGCCATTTGCACAGTTTCATAAACTACACCCTGACCTGCAATAGCAGCATCGCCATGTATTAAAATAGTAACTACTTTATTGTAATCTCTTTCGTAAGTCTGTTCTAACTTAGCACGGGTAATACCTTCGGTAACAGGGTTAACTGTTTCTAAGTGCGAAGGATTTGGGGTTAAGCTAAGGTGGACCTTATTACCATCACGTGTTACTACGTTCGCTGAATATCCTAAGTGATACTTTACATCACCGCCAAAAAGCGCATCGGCATCAAACTCTTTACCTTCAAACTCGTTAAAAATATCTTCGTATGTCTTTTTAAAAATATTGGCAAGCATGTTTAATCTGCCACGGTGCGCCATACCTACCACTACTTCCTGTATGCCTAAGCTCGCACCTTTTTGTATAATACCATTAATAGCAGGTATCATAGATTCTACACCTTCTAATGAAAAGCGTTTTTCGCCAACAAATTTGGTTTGCAAAAAGTTTTCAAAAACAACTGCCTTGCTGATATCCTGTAATATTTCACGTTTTTGTTCCGCACTAAAATTAGGCTGGTTACGTGTCGATTCCATTTTGTCCTGCAACCACTTTACAACTTTCTGGTTACGTATGTGTGTGTATTCAACCCCAATGCTTTGGCAATAGGTTTGTTTTAAAAATGCAATAATGTCAGACAGCTTTGCAGGGCCAAGTCCTATTTCTGAACCCGCCATGAACACTGTATCCATATCAGATTGTGCCAGGCCAATCAATTCAATTTCATCAAGGCTAGGATGATACTTCCTGCGTTCGCGTACCGGGTTAGTTTTGGTAAACAAGTGACCTGATGAACGGTAAAGATTAATGAGGTTCAATACAGCAAATTCCTTTTGTACGTTTTCAGGAACTTGATTGCCCGTTGCCAGGTCGGCATAATTTTTCCGTGCAAATTCAAAACCTTCAAAGAACTTTTGCCATGTAGCATCTACCGTAGAATTATCTTCCAGGTACTTTTTGTAAAGATCATCGATAAGAGAAGGATCTGAATTACCGAGATATGAGTACTTATCCATACTGTTGTTTATAGGGGCAGCAAATTTACACTTTTTAGCAATGCTTTTTAACGGTTTAGCGGGTTTGCATTCTTTAAGCGCTACGAAGCCATAAATTATGCATCATATTGGTTTTCAATAAATTATACATACAAATTACAGAAAAGCCTAACTCAAAGCAAGTTGCAACCACAAAAACTGAGTTTAAAAGGGATAATGGCTAATTGAACTAAGGATTTAAGCCTTTGAAAGAAATAACCACCCTAAGGGGTATTAGCTGGTATAGTTTTGAGTTATGAACCAATAACAAACAACATGAAAACACTAATCATAGCAATATGTTTATTCGGAGCTTTTTTAGTACAAGGATGTGAAGCATATGTAGAACCGGCAGGTGGCTATTATGTAAGGGAAGGAGTTTGGTACTACCACGATGATCATGGCATTGAACGCCATGAACATGGCAGATGGCACCATCACCCTGAAGATGAACACCGCGATCATCACTAATAAAAACAGCTTATTCGTAAGCTTACAAATTCGACCTGTTTATAAATCAAACTTGGTTTTTTAAGGTCGAACTAACGGAATGGGTAAATTTGTGGCAGAAGGGTATTTAGCTGCAAATTACCCATTTTGCATTTTGTGAAATCTATTGCTGTCGCAAAATAAGTTCAGATAATCAACATGTTATGAAGCCTCACGACATTTACGACAAGAATTCACCAAGCTCAAAACCATTAAAACAATTGAAAATCAACCGCAAGTAAAAAATACAAATTTATACCACGACAGAAAACGACATGAAACGAGAAGAGAAATTGGAAAGCTATGAACTTATATTATTAAGTACTTTGGCTACTTCGCCGGTCAGCATTTTACGAGAATATTTTTCGGTGTTTACACCTTCGCTTACCAGTTTGCCTGCTTTAAAATTATTGTAGTAGTAAAGAATGTTCTTTTCAAGTGTAGCCACATCATCATAATCTGACAAAAGCCCTGCCTTGGTTTCATCTAATATTTTATCTGCATCACCGCCTTTTGGGCCAATACACAAAATAGGACGCTTAGCTGCCATGTACTCAAAAAACTTTCCCGTTGTTATACCCATTGCATTGGGTGTTCTATTGATCAACAACATTAATACCTGTGATTGCTTTTGAACAACCGTTACATCATGATGAGACAAATACGCAATTTTATTCAGGTTGGCATTAAGGCCATTCTTCTCAATATCTTCCTGTACAAAAATATCAACCTTGCCAACTAATTTAATTTCAAGGTCCTTTGCAAACTGAGCATCTTTCTTAACCATAGAGGCCAATACTTTCCAAAGGCCATCCGGATTCCGTGACTTATCTAACGTACCAATATGCGCCATACTGAATTTAGCATCCGCCTTAACTTCGCCAACGCTATCATAATCACCGGGGTCAAACCCGTTCGAAATAAATACGAACTTCTTAGCGACCTCAGGTGTAAATTTTGCAGGCGCGCTTTTCCTTAATAACTCTTCTAGCTCCCACAACCATGTTTTACCAACGCAAGTAACTATGTCAGCATCCCGTAATACTTCTAACTCTAATCGCTTATGTTTTTTATCTGCAAATGGCAACAACATCAACTTAGAATAAAAATCAATGTTTGTCCATGGGTCCCTGAAATCTGCCATCCACGGAATATTCATTTTCTTCTTAAGTCCCTTTGCTATAAGGTGCATGCTGTGCGGGGGACCGGTAGATATCATAGCATCCACAGGGTTCTGTTTCAAATACTCTTCTAAATATTTCACCGATGGTTTCACCCAAAAAGCTCGTGCATCAGGAATAAAAAAGTTGCCGCGTATCCACACTGCTAATTTTTCGAAGCGCTTTGGTTTTTTTGATTCAGTTAAGAATGCAGCATTTATTTTTTCATCTTTCTTCTGCCCCATTAATCTTTTATAGAACAGGTAAGGTTCCCATATCTCGGTCTTTAATACGGTTATCCCTTCAGGCAGATCTTTTTGTAGTGAATCATCATTAATAGGAGACTCAGGGTTTGCAGGAGTATAGATAACAGGCTCCCAGCCAAACTCACGCAGATATTTAACAAACTTAAGCCAGCGTTGTACTCCTGCCCCACCACTTGGTGGCCAGTAGTAAGTAATTATAAGTACCTTCTTCATTACTCGGTTGGCTTCTTCCTCAACTGCATAAATAACAGTCCGAGGCCGCTTAACAATAATATAAGTGAACTTGCAAACGATATCTTTTCTCCTGTTGCAAATTGTGTTGGTTCAAACTTAAATTCAATAACATGCGCTCCCGCAGGTACAGTCATTGCCCTTAGCACATAATTCACACGTATGTAATCAGCAGGTTTACCATCAATAAATGCATCCCATCCATCTTTATAATACATTTCAGAAAACACTGCCAGCATCTGTGCATTCGATTTTGAATTATACACCAGGTCATTCGGCTCGTATGACTTCATTACGATTGAAGCTGTTGAATCATGTCCATAAGCACCTGCTTTTACATAATCACCAAAACGTTGATCAACAATTGCTGTATGCTTAGGATCGAAGTGAGAAAGGCCTGTTATTTCAGAGTCAGCATTGGCAACAAGTTTGTAGTTGTCTACAAACCATGCATTACCCAAAGCACCAGGATTAATTTGAGCCATATTCCCCTTACCATTTGCATCAACAATAAAGTATTTAGTGTTTAGCATATTCATCACCGACATATTACCTCTTTCAATCTGGTATGAAAGTAATTCATCATAGCGTTTCATTTTTACGCCACTATAACCGCCTAATGATTTATGGAAGTAAGATGTACGACTATCCTGGTCAGGGCGCATGGTTGTATTATACACTCTGTAATCGAGCGAGCTATCCTGATTAATAGCTAAGTCAGCCTGGTCGGGCTCATAAGGCACTTGCATATTCTTCTTGCTGGTAAAGCTCTTATCGTTCAGGTAGCGTCTGTTTACATTATACATATCGACAACCACAAAGAATAATAAGCCTCCAATGAAGAATCTCCAGTCTATCATCTTTTTAGCATACACCCAAACCAATCCTGCTGATAACAGAATGAATATTAGTGTACGTCCCGCATCACCCGTGAATATTTTTTCTCTTGCCTTAACTACATCAGGAGTGATGTTTGCAAGGTATTGTTCAATTTGTTCAGAGCTTGCATTTGGACTACCTTGCTTTAAACGTTGCACCCATTCGTCTATTTCGCCTTTGTTTTGGAAACTGGTGAATGTTGTTGGCATAATGTAACATAGCAATGCAATACCACCGGTAAGCGCTAAAGCAATAAAGAATATTTTTTGGCCATTCATATTCTTTAAGAACTTCACTGGAATTGATTCCTTCAAGAATTCTTTATCCTTAATGATTTTGTCTATTGCCAACGCTGCCATGATTGGCAATGTAAGTTCAGCAATAACCAATATCATAGATACTGAACGGAAGTTGTTGAACATAGGCATGTGCACAAAGAAGAAATCATAAATGCCGGTACCAAATATCAGTACCGGATTTTTACCCCACGATAAAACAATAGATAGCGCTGTTGATACAAGTAAAAACCATTTTAACGAACCCTTTATAAGGAACATACCCATTGCTGCAAAGAAGCATATGATGGCACCCACATAAACAGGGCCCGAAGTAAATGGCTGGTCGCCAAAATACTGGGAATAGTTTGAAAATATCTGACCCTGGTTCTCATCCAGATCTTTTGGTACTTGAGCTACCTGGCCAATTGGTTCCGATGCCCCACCTTTAAAGTTAGGAATCAACAATGTCATTGTTTCGCCCACTCCGTATGACCATTGGGTGGCATAATCTTTAGTAAGGCCTGATGATTTGTTCTCTTGATTTAAAGTAAGCTCAGATTTTCCTCTGCTTGAATATTTACTGTAATGATAGGTGAGCCATAAACTGGTAATGTTGGTACTTACGGCCAATATAGCAGCAACACCCAGCATAGCTACTGTTTTAAAATAGTCAGCTATTTTTTTGTTCTGTATGGCTACCACTAATTGAGCAATACCATAAACAGCCAAAGCCATGAATAGATAGTAGGTTACCTGCACGTGACCTGAATAGAGCTCCATGGCCAAAGCAATACCGGTAAGTACGGCACCTGCTAAACGCTTGCCCTTAAATGCCAACATTACCCCTGCTAACACTGCAGGCATAAATGCCATAGCATTAGCCTCTGAATTGTGGCCGGCAGATAGTATAATAAAGAAGAACGAAGAGAAAGCATATGCAAATGAACCGATGATTGAAACCCAGGAATTAACATCCATTACCTTCATTAATATGTAGAAACAAAGACAGGCAAAGAATAGAGTACCTGAAGGGAAAGGCATAGTTTTAGCAACTGCAATAAATATGTATTGCATTAAGTTGGCCGCATACATGGTTGATACCTGGTAAGCAGGCATACCACCAAACAGGGCGTTGGTCCAAAGGGGTTCGGTATGGAATTTATTACGGAAATCAAAGATCTCTTTAGATACCCCAAGGTAATTTACAATGTCACTCTGCTCTAATACCTTACCTGTTACAACAGGCCAGAAATAAATAACAGGTATTAATATAAAAAGGCCAAGCGCAATTAAATGCGGTTGCCATGATTTTAGGTTGTTTTGCATAATGGTCTTTTATAAAGAAACAAAGATAAGATACTTTTATTTTGTCAACTCATTAAGAGCTTCGAGAGCCCTTTGAGGGAAATCGGTAATAATGCCATCAATACCCATGGCAATATGTTGTCGCATATCTTCTTTCTCGTTTTCGGTCCATATCAGAGCTTTCATGCCCATTTCATGGATTTTGCCCAGCCATTTTTCGGTGGCAAATTTGTAATACATACCGCAGGTATCGGGGGTAAAGCTAAGGCCTATCATATGGCTTCCTAAATAACGCGGGTTTTTAAGCAACATCCCAATTTGGCAGCCTACATTCTTAGTGTGCAGTATATTCAACGGGCGCATATCAAAGGACTGCAATAATATGCGGTTATATATATTAAATGGTGCTAATTCCTGTAAAACCAAATCAACAAATTCTTCCGGCGGAGGATTTAGTGAATAATCGTTAACCCAACTGCTCTTAATTTCGATATTATAAACCAGTGGAGAAAGATTGATATTAGAGCGATAGGCTTCTACTGCAGTAATTACTTCAGATAATAGGGGTTTATATGCCCTCATTCGTTTTTGTATCGGGAAATTGGGGTTACCCAATAAGCCACAATCGTATTGCTTAATATCCGAATAATCCATACGGTAAAGACTTTTACGCCTTAAGAAGTTGATATTCGAATTATCGGGCTTAGTACAAGTAAGGGGATTCATCCAGGGTTCGTGCGATACCACTATTTTTTTATCCTTCGAGACAACCACGTCCATTTCAATACCATAAATATCGAGCGATGCAGCATACAAAAAACCCTCAATGGTGTTTTCCGGATACAATCCCCGTGCGCCTCTATGTCCGTATATTACTGTACCCATATCCTCTAATGAAACAAATCCTGTATAATAGTTTCAAATATAATATTTGCAAAACAATCCATGAAAATATGTATCATTGCCAAGCCTCAGTCTACAGACCTTATACATGAGAAAACTGCTTGTTTTATTTTGTTTGTGTTTCATATCGTTTGTTGTATTTGCCTCGCCGGCCGATTCTGTAAAGCATCTCCCTAAAAAAATACAACTTAGGCTCGTACCCGTTATTTCTTACGCGCCTGAAACACGTTTTTTGATTGGTCTTGGTGGATTAGGTACCTTTCAATTACATAAAGATAGTGTTACGCATCATTCATTAGTAGAAGCTTTTGTGGCCTATACCCAAAACAAGCAGGACTATATTTATGTACCTTATTGGTTATACACCAAAAACAATAATTACTATTTCGAAGGAGAAGCCGACTATTATAATTACAGTTATTACTACTGGGGTATTGGCACAGATAGGGTGCCCAAAGAATTATTTAATGTGGGGTTCCCTCGCTTATCTATAAATGCATATCGTAAAATTATCCCGCATTTTCATGCAGGTATAGATTATTATTACGAGAATGACGTAATATCAAAAACTCAAGAGGGAGGGCAGTTAAGCACTGGAGAAATTACAGGTAGCAAAGGATCTGATAATTCGGGTGCAGGGATAGATCTGTTATATGATACGCGCGATAGTGTTTACTTTCCTCATAACGGATGGTACATAAAGGTCTTATCATATTTCAACTCACCCACCCTCGGCTCAACTTATTCGTACACTAAATATACAAGCGACGTATCTTATTACACCACTATAACCAAAGGAACAGTACTAGCCCTGAACGAACATACGCAGCTTACCAATGGCACTATACCTTTTAACCAAATGGCATTGGTAGGCGGAACAAAACAGATACGCGGTTACTATGCAGGCTATTATCGCGATGATGACCTTACTTTTTTACAAGCCGAAGTAAGAATGCACTTAATAGGAAGGTTTGCTGTTGTAGCTTTTGGCTCGGGTGCTTTGCTAGGCAATGCTCACGTATTTCCTGAATCTCCCGGCTTAATAACTGCCGAAGGTGTAGGTGTGCGTTATAATTATAACGTAAAGCACCACATTAATTTACGCGGTGATATAGGTTATGGCAAAAGCGTAGAATACTACTTTACCATACAGGAAGCGTTCTAGAATTTCTTGGCTTTGTCCGCTTCCGATGTATTATTTATCCAGTCATTTAGTTGCCTAACCATCGTACGGCATTCAACTGTACCGGTTGTATAACAAGGGCACATTTTCTCAACAAAGTAATAATTACCTCTAACAAAGTCAAAGCTGTTTTGTCTTATATCTTCATTCGATACAACGCGGCAGTTCGATGTGGCGTAATACATCATGGCCTTTTGCTCCATAGCAGCTGAATCAGCCGATATATAGTCGAATATATAAAACTCAACAGGGGCGATTTTCACTTTCTTACATTCGAACTTCCAAACAGCAATCGTCTTTTTACCTATCATGGGCACATAGGTCGAATCTTTTTCTAACGAAACACTCCATCCATCGGGAGTCTTCATAGTTTTGATTATCTTCTTCAGATCTTGTCCGATACCTAAAAAGCTGATGCAGGCGAAAAGCAATGCTATGTATATTCTCATAGTTCTTATGTTTCAACAAATTTATTCAAATGCAAGGCAATACCCTTAACATCATTATTCTTTTTATTCACCGTTAACACCTAATAAATACCAGAATCGGATAAATTTTCTTTCTTTTGTATAAACTGAATTAAGATGACACCTGACCATCCCCAGAAATTATTTTTACTCGATGCTATGGCATTGGTATATAGAGCTTATTTTGCCTTTGCTTCTAATCCACGTGTAACATCAAAGGGCTTAAACACCTCTGCAATGTTCGGGTTTACCAATACACTACTCGAAGTATTCGAAAAAGAAAAGCCAACCCACATGGCCATTGTATTCGATACCCATGCACCAACCGTTCGTCACGATATGGATGCCAATTACAAAGCAAACCGTGCAGATACTCCTGAAGACATTATCAAAGCGGTTCCATATATTGTGAAGATTGCAGAAGCTTTTAAAATACCGGTATTATTAAAAGATGGCTACGAAGCCGATGACATTATAGGAACACTTTCGGTCGAAGCTGAAAAAGCAGGGTTCTGTGTATACATGATGACCCCTGATAAAGATTACGGGCAATTGGTTACCGACAATGTTATTATATACAAACCATCGAACAAAGGCAAGCCGGCTGAAATGCTGGGCGTAAAAGAAATATTGGCTAAGTATGGCATACAAAACACCAAACAGGTTATTGATATACTTGGCTTAATGGGTGATGCAGTTGATAACATACCGGGCATACCGGGCGTAGGAGAAAAAACAGCTTTACAACTGGTGCATGAATTTGGAAGTGTTGAAAACCTATTGGAGAATACCGATAAGTTAAAAGGCAAGCTGAAGGAGAAAGTTGAGGCAAACAAGCAAATGGCTATAGACTCCAAGAAGTTGGCTACCATTATTTGTGATGTTCCTTTGCCATTCAACTTAGATGAAATGAAACTGGAAACACCAGATAAGAAAGCTTTACTCGAAGTGTTTAACGAATTAGAGTTTAAAACATTTGCGGTAAGAGCGATAAAGGATTTCTTCCCGGGAGAAACTTTTAAAGTTGAGAACGGTCAGGCGATGCAGCATACCGATACAAAGGTTGAAGGAGGTACGGAAGCGCCTCCCGCAATTCATGATGAACCTATTATGGGCGGCACCAAGATCACTGGTAAATATGAGCAACTTGATATACACACGCTATTGGCCAAACTAAAACACCATCGCCATTTAGCATATTATATAGCAATTCAAAATGGCGAATGCCTGGGCATGGCATTCAGTACGAAAGAAGGCGAAGCTTATTTTATAAACGCACCTGAAAAGAACGAGTGGCATTTACTGAAAGAAATATTTGAAGAAAATAGCCAGAAGATTGGGTATGATATTAAGAAGAACATAAAATTCCTTTACAATAAGGGTGTTGCTTTAAATGGTAATTATTTCGACACGCTTATTGCGCACTTTACGGTAAGACCAGAGTCTAACCATTCGATACCTGATATTGCATCTACTACGCTTGGCTTAGTAATATCAGAATTCGGAGCGGAAACCCGTAAACCATTGAAAGAGCAATTGAGTCTGGATATGATAAGCACTGACCAGGTAATGCTTATTTGCTGCCAACGTTCAGATGTATTATTCAGATTACAAGAAAGCCTTACTAAGAAAATAGAAGAGTCGGGTGCTAAGCGTTTATTCGGCGAAGTGGAAATTCCGTTAGAGAGTGTATTAGCCGAAATGGAGCTGGAAGGCATAAAAGTAGATAAAGGTGCATTGAAAGAAATCTCAATTGCATTGCAGAACGATATTGAGGGATTAAAGAAGGACATACAGGCTGATGCGGGAATTGAATTCAACATTGATTCGCCAAAGCAAGTCGGTGAAGTACTTTTCGAAAAATTAAAGATAACTGACAAAGCAAAAAAGACAAAGACCGGGCAATATTCAACAGGTGAAGAGGTATTGACTGAGTTAATGGACAAACACCCTGTAGTAAAAAAAATATTGGACTACCGCGAGCTTCAGAAATTAAAGAACACCTATGTAGATGCATTACCTCAACTGGTTGACCCAAAGACAGGAAGGCTACATACCACATTCAATCAGGTGGTAGCTGTTACAGGTAGATTAAGTTCTGAGGACCCTAACTTGCAGAACATCCCTATCCGCACAGAACGCGGCCGCGAAATACGTAAAGCCTTTATTCCGGGAGATGAGCACAGAGTTTTATTATCTGCCGATTACTCGCAAATTGAATTACGTATTATAGCATCATTGAGCGAAGATGCAGCCATGATAGAAGCCTTCAAAAAGAATCTTGATATTCACTCGGCTACTGCAGCACGTATCTATAATGTAGAGTTAGATAAAGTAACATCTGAAATGCGTCGCAATGCAAAGACAGTGAACTTTGGAATTATATATGGTATATCGGCCTTCGGTTTATCACAACGCCTGGGTATAGCACGTAAAGAAGCATCGGATATTATCAATCAGTACTTTACACAATACGGAGCAGTAAAAGCCTATATGGACCGAAGCATTGCCTTAGCTCGTGAGCGTGGTTATGTGGAGACTTTGATGGGAAGGAAACGTTATTTGGCTGATATCAATTCCAAGAACTATGCTGTGCGTGGTTTTGCGGAACGAAATGCCATCAATGCTCCTATACAAGGCTCAGCAGCCGATATGATAAAAATAGCCATGATAAACATAGCGCATGAGATAAAGAAAGAGCGTCTTCGTTCAAAGATGATATTGACTGTACATGATGAATTGGTTTTTGATGCATATCCTGAAGAGATGGATAAACTTAAACCAATGGTAGAGCATAAGATGAAAACCGCCATGAGCTTAAATGTACCAATTGATGTGAACATGGGTATAGGCAAGAACTGGTTGGAGGCGCACTAACCTTCTTCTGTATAGCTCTGTTAAAAACTGTTAATGTTTGGGCATCATAGCTTTTCGTGATTTACCTTTGTATTCATGAAGGTTACAGCTTCCATATTATTGGTTTTCTTCTCACTGCTTACTATACAGCCCTTGCTGACTATAGCGCAAGGCAGTCACGCGCAGAAAACAGAAAGCTGTGTTTCGCCCTGCTGCAAACACGCTAAAGATAAAAAGGCTCCCACAACGCCCATGAAAGGAATGTGTGGTGACATGTCATGTAACCCATTTGGCGAGTATGCATGTTGCACAGGCTTTATAGTTTCAAATAAAACCTTATTTACTTTTATTCCGGAAAAGGTGTGGGAAAAGAAAATTCTGTTCACACAAGCATACAGCTCTAATTTCGTCGGCGATTGCTGGCGGCCGCCTGAAAGTATTCTGTTTATTAGCTAATTAAATAAACGATCCTGCTGTTTTATCAGCAGGACATTAAGAATACTTTAATACAAATTATTATGAAACGTAAACTTGTTATAGCAGGTTCAGCTATGCTACTTGCATTGTCTGCTCTTGCACAAAATGGTACAACTGATAAAAGCAAAAAAGATCATACTTGCTGCTCGGCTTGTACAAAAGAATGCAAATGCGATAAGAGCTGTTGCACCAATGGAAAGTGCGATAAGGATAAATGTTCGCACGAAGCTTGCAGCCAGAAAGATGGCAAAAGCAGCAAATAAGGTTTAAGTATCTTATATCATGAGGGAGGCGAATAGCCTCCCTTTTTTATTTACCTGCATAATAGGTAGGTGATTCTCTACCCTATCCTTCAATGCTTTATTCATCAGTTCAAAGCCTTGCAGCGTATTAACGTTAAGCATTTTCTTAAATAACGGAACCAATATTCCGTTGAATTGTTCACGTTGAACAAATGTAGTTGTACCGTCACCATTATCCGTTAGTTCGAAAATATGTTCACCATCAAAAAGCCCTGGCATAAATAAATGTCCTAGCCAACGGAACTCTTTATTCTTCTCATACTTCAATACTTTAGGCATAAAGGTCATGGCATTTGCACCGGGAGGTGCTATCCTTACTCGTATCTTATTCCCTAAAATCGCCTTACCCTTCAGCCATTTTAAAAACGGGTTCCAGTAGGGGTACTCATCAAAATTAGTAAGTACATCCCAAACTTTCTCGACAGAGGCATTTATTGTTATTTCGGTCCTGATTTCTTTCATAGTGTCTGAATTTGAATCAAAACTACATTCGAAATATGTCTTATGAAAGCCTCATTAGGCAGTAAGCAGAACACTATCGGTAAACGGAGGGAAAGGTCGGTGAACTAAGAACGATGAATCTGGGTAAGGCCCATTTCTGTACCAAGCTTCACCATATAGTTGTACGCAGCTTCGCGCTGGTTAGGTATAGTTCCTTCCAATACGGCTTCGCGAATGGCATCTTTAATAACACCTACCTGTAATGAAGGACCAATACCAAAGCATTGCATAATATCTTCCCCGCTAACAGGTGGTTGCCAGTTGCGCAGATTATCTTTTTCTTCTACTTCCTTCAGTTTCTGTCTTACCAGTTGAAAGTTTTTCAGGTATTTTTTTTGCTTCCCGAAATCTTTAGTAGTAATATCAGCTTCGCATAATAACATCAAATCATCAATGTCATCTCCTGCATCTGCTAATAACCTGCGCACTGCTGAATCGGTAACAGTCTCTTGCGCCAATACAATTGGCCTTAAGTGCAGAAGTACCAATTTCTGCACGTACTTCATCTTTTCGTTTTGTGGTAAGCGCAGGTCGGCAAATATTTTAGGCACCATGCGTGCCCCTTTGTCTTCATGGCCGTGAAATGTCCAACCTACTTTAGGGTCGAAGCGTTTGGTAGGTGGCTTAGCAATATCGTGCAATACGGCTGACCAGCGTAACCATAGATCTTTGGTACGGAGAGAAAGATTATCTAACACCTGTAACGTGTGGTAGAAATTATCCTTATGCCCCATTCCATTTACAATCTCTACCCCATACAAATTAAACATCTCAGGGAATATTAGTGGCAGCAGACCGGTATCAAATAACAAACTGAAACCAATAGAAGGTATGTCAGCAAGGACAATTTTATTCAGCTCATCTGCAATACGTTCTTTTGATATTATAGCTATCCGTTCTTTATTCTTACTTATGGATTCTAAGGACTTGGGCTCAATGGTAAAATCTAATTGAGCAGCAAAGCGAATAGCACGCATCATGCGTAATGGATCATCACTATAAGTTATATCCGGGTCGAGCGGGGTACGGATTATTCTGGCTTCAATATCCTTCATCCCATTAAATGGGTCGAGGAGAACACCATAGTTCTTTTTATTCAAGCCTATGGCCAATGCGTTGATTGTAAAATCGCGCCGTTTCTGGTCATCTTCTAATGTTCCGTCTTCTACCACCGGCTTACGCGAATCACGGTTATATGATTCTTTCCGTGCTCCTACAAATTCTATATCGTAATCTTCGTAAACAATCTGGGCCGTACCAAAGGTCTTAAAAACATTTACTTTCTTATCACCCAGGCGTTCGGCTACTTTTATAGCCATATCAATACCTTTACCCACGACAACCACGTCAATATCCTTACATGGCCTATACAAAATAGCATCGCGCACAAAGCCACCAACTACATATGCCTCTAACTTCATTTCTTCCGCTACATCCGAAATGATCTTGAAAACCGGATGCCCCAACGCCGATTCCATATTTACTTTTTCTTCACTCACTATCGTATTATCTTTATCGTACCGTCCATATCTATCTTCATTATTCGCGATGGAGCCGCAGGTCTTGTTTCGTGTTGCCTTAAATTTACCACATAATCAACGCTGCTTTTAATTTCATCGCTTATCGCATCGAAATATTCAGGTGCGGGCTCGCCACTCAAGTTAGCAGATGTTGATACCAGTGGTTTACGAATTGTATTGATAAGCATTCTGCAAAATTCATCTTTAACTACACGTATAGCGATGCTTCCATCTTCCGCTATAAGTGAACGCGCAATACCTTTCGCTTTAGGGTAAATAATGGTCAGCGGTTTTTCTGAATGCTCTACCAAATCTCGAGTTACTTCAGGTACACTGGCATAAAAACCCACCTGGTCAGGCTCGGCAACCAGTATTATCATACTCTTTGATGATGGCCTGTTCTTTATCGTAAATACTTTCTGAACCGCTTCTTCATTGCTTGCATCGCATCCAATTCCCCAAATAGTATCGGTTGGATAAAGAATTGTTCCTCCGTTACGAAGTATTGCTGCGCACTTTTTTACTTCGTCTATCATTTGCCCGTAGGATGTTCTGATTGTTGCTTGAGATAATTCAGGTATTGGTCTTGCACAGCAAATTTTGCATTACGGGCCATTTGTGCATATTCTAAAGCCGATCTGTAATCTTTCATTTTTTCGTAGGTAACTGCTAAATCAAACATACACTGTCCGTTAGTTGGGTCAACTTTATGATAATACAACAAATCGGTCAATGCATTCTTATAATCTGCCAAATCCCATTCAGCTGCGCCTCTGTCAAGATAAGTTATTTGCCTGTCAGGGTTAATTTTGAGTAGGTTAGTGTAATCAGCCACAGCATTGGCGAATTGCCCAGCATATAAATAAGTGCTTGCTCTATTCTCTAAAAGTTTTTCCGATAATGGTTGAAGTTGGGCAGCATAGTCGTAATCTTTTATCGCCTTGTCATACTTCTTCATCATTGAATAGGTAATGGCCCTATCTAAGTGCGCGTCAAAATTCTTAGGATCCATTTGCAGAGCCATATCATAGGATACAAGCGAACTATCGAATTGTTTGCGCAAGCCATAAATGTTGGCAATATTGCTGTATGTGCCAGCATCCGCGAGGTGTATCTTAACTAAAGTAACATAATTGGTATAGGCGCTATCGTAATATGCAGGGTTAGTCGGACCAAGGTCAGCATAATAATTACCCAGGTTCTTATACGCAGTCTGCACCCGGAATGGGTATTTCTTTATTACATCTTCCCACAATGTTTTCGTGCTGTGCCAAATCTTGGTCCGGCTATAACAAAGTACTGAAAGTGTTATCGCGAATCCTACAAGAACTAATTGAACAGGTATTTTAAGTGGGGGCATTTTGTCTATGAGCACACTTGCGCCATAAACTACCAGAAAGAAAATACCGAAGTAAGCAACATAAGAATACCTATCGGCCATAATAGCAGGCCCCGATGAAACAAACTGCAATACAAATACTACGTTAAAGAAAAAGAAACCCACACCAAATATTACTACACGTACGTATTGTTTTGCAAAACGGTAAGCTAGTAATACTGGCACCAACAATATTGCCAAGGCACTAAAAGGAGCGACATAAAAATACCAATCCATATCTTGGTTAGGATAAGGATAGTAAGAACACAAATGGAATGGCACAAATGCCTTAATTACGTATGCCGTAAAGCCATAAGTAGCAAACATAAGGCGTTGTAGAATTGTAAAGGTCTGGAAGGAGGCTACTGCACCACTGGCCTTTTGTGCATGCCACGCCCATATACCGGCAGCAAGTGATACTAAAAAGTAAGGAGCTTTTTCAACCAGAAGTTTTGAAATTACATTCACCTTTTCCGACTTAGAAAAGAGATTCAAAATACTTTTTGCAATAAAATAGAATGGCTTAAGTACAGGTATCACTTCAGCATTGCCTTCATCACGCCTCAATAATATGTCCAGCATAAATAGGGAGAATGGAAATACTACTGCAAGTGGTTTTGAGAAAAGTGAGCAGATATAACACACCACAACAAGTGCCATCCATATGGTAGTTTCCTTCTTAGCATACTTCAAGTATGCCATTATACCCAAATAATAGAAAAAAGCATACAACACATCTTTACGTTCCGCCAACCACGAAACAGATTCAACATGCATAGGATGCACACCAAAGAACAATGCTCCGAAGGCAGCGAGCCAAAGCTTCCCTTTAATCTCTCCGTATCCCTTTTCGGTCATAGCATCAAAAAGGGCCAGCATTAAAAAGAACACAGTACATGTACCCATTATATGAATTACCACGTTGGTCAGGTAATAGGCATGCGGATCCATTTTAGACGTGTAGTAGTTCCATGCAATAGTTAACATGGTAATAGGGTGATAATAATTGTTGGTGATATTGTGCAACAATATCATCTTCATGTTATCCCAGGTCAGGTTCTTTATGTAGGGGTTGGTTTCTACATAAAGTCCATCATCCCAATTGGTAAATGTATTTTTTAGTGTGTACTTATAGGTAAAGAATGTGGCAATAATGACAAGTAATAAAAGGCCCCATTTCATAGCAGGGTCATCCGTCTTGCTTAGTTCAGGGGCAATAAAAGCAGCCTCTTTAGGCTTACTAGTCTTTGAAGCCTGCTGAACAGGCTTGGGTTGTTGTAAGCGGTATTTATTACCCTTTTTACTCATTTACCTGAAGTACCCAAGTACTTTTTCAAGTTATTAATATATTCTTCGTTTACCTGTATCCCTAATTTTTGAGCCGTGGTAATATCCTGCATTGCTGCGCTGTAATTACCAGTAGCCATATATGCTTGCGAACGGTAAATATACACGTTATTCGAAGTCGTATTTAATTCAATAGCCTTATTTAAATCGTCTATCGCCTCCTTATACTTCTGCATTTTTACATACGTACGGCCTCGACTGAAATAGGCATCTGCATATTCTGGGTCGAGCTTAATAGCCTCAGAATAATCGTAGAAAGCAGAGTCAATTTTGCCTTTCATATCATATAGGTTACCACGGTTGCAATACAACGATGCTTCACCGGCTTTCTTTGAAACCACAAATGTAAAGTCACTCAATGCAGCATCGTACTTACCTACAAAGCAGTATGCAATTCCACGATTCATATAAGCTTCGGTATAGTTTTTATCTGTTGCTATGGCTGAATCACAATCGGCAATAGCCCTTACATAATCTCCCTTTACTCTGAAAATATCAGACCTGTTAGTTCTAGCTTCAGGGAAAGATGATTTTAAATTAATAGCTTCATTGAAATACATTAATGCTGTATCAAGCTTCTGTTGCTTTTGATAAAAAGACCCTAGGTTATTATAGGCAATAGGCACACGCTTATATTGCTTAATTACATTGCTCCAAAGAGAGCCACTGTTATTCCATATTTTATTCCTTTCATAAGTTCCATAAGCCAAAAAGACTCCGTAACAAACCATTACAGCTATGAATATGTTTTTATAAGCTGCTAATTTCTTATTCTCCAAAGCATCAACTGCGGCTTTACCGGCAATAAAAAACAAACCTATTGAACATAGATACGAATAGCGTTCCGCCATCATTGCTCCACCCACTGGTAATAATTGCAAAAGCAGGAATATATTCAACACGTAGAATCCAACTCCGAACATTAGTGCACGGTTCTTATAATATCGGGCAGCCCAAGCAACTAAACCAATAGCAACTACTGGTGCTATATAATAGAGTAATGAATATGGTTTATCTGGGTATGGATAATAGGCAGAAAGCGAACCGGGATAAATAAGTTTAATGGTATAGGTCATAAAACTATATCCGGCAAATAGCATTCTTTCAAACAATGTATTATTCGGAATCTCCTTAATAGCTCCGGTTTCTTTCTGTGCCATTACAGCAATCCAACCCATTACAATGGCAAGAATAAAAAATGGTATTTTCTCCAACACCTTCTTCAATTCAATTTTACCGATTAAGTAATAATCTACCAGTATCAGCGCAACAGGTAATGTTACTGCCTGCGCTTTTGAAAGAAGAGAACACCCAAACAAAACAAAACTGAATATCAGAAATAATATATTCCTATCCTTCTTTATGTAAAACAAATACGAGATCAAAGAAGCTAGGTAGAAGAAAACATACAAAACATCTTTACGTTCAGATACCCATGCAACCGATTCAACATGCATAGGGTGTATACCAAACAAAAGCGCTACGATAAATGCTAGTAAGGGTGTTTTAGTTAGCAGTTGAATAAAAATAAATACCAGACCTACATTAAGCAAGTGTATTATAATGCTGGTGGTATGAAAGCCGTGAGGTGAAAGTTTATTAAAATGAAAATCGATTGCTAAAGACAAAACAGCCAACGGGTGGTAATTACCCATTACTGACAGTGTACTGAAAATGGTTTTGATATTATCCCAGGAAAGGCTTTTTATAAGATTGTTTTCAGTTACATATTGAACATCATCCCAATTGGTAAAGCCGCCTTTAAAAGCATCAGCAAAACAAACGAGGGTAACAATAATGGCAACCGCAAAATATATTATTTTGTTTACCTGCGCATCGTTTTGAAGCGGCGGCAAAGGCCTAGCAGCAACCTTAAGAGGCGGTATATTTTTCTTTTGGGCCATGCCTTACAAAAATAATATAATTACTCACCCCCCGCCCCTCTTTACTCCTAGAGAGGGGAGTCGTAATACAAACAATTTAATGCTTCGAGTCCATTAACTTTCCCCTTCTCTATTTGATAGAGAAGGGTTAGGGATGAGTCAATTAAACAGGCACATTAAACTCCCTCAGGGTTTCGTTCAGCGACGTTTTGGTATCCGTACTTTCTTTACGCTTTCCAATTATCAAAGCGCACGAAACCGAATAGGTTCCAGCAGGGAACTTCTTTTCGTAACTACCTGGTATAACCACCGAGCGTGGTGGAACAATACCCTTATATTCAATAGGCTTATCGCCGCTAACGTCAATAATCTTGGTCGATTGGGTAAGTACCACATTAGCGCCTAATACAGCTTCTTTTTGCACTCGTACACCCTCTACCACTATACAGCGTGAACCAATAAAGCAATTATCTTCTATCACTACAGGTGCAGCTTGCGGTGGCTCAAGTACGCCACCTATGCCTACCCCACCACTTAAATGCACATTCTTGCCAATTTGCGCACAAGAGCCTACGGTGGCCCAGGTATCTATCATGGTTCCGCTGTCTACATAAGCGCCAATATTTACATATGATGGCATCATAATAACACCAGGTGCAAGGTATGAAGCATAGCGCGCAAGCCCATGTGGAACAGAACGTACACCAATTGCCTCAAAACTCTTCTTGAGAGGAATCTTATCATAAAACTCCAGATCTCCTGCCTTTATAACACCCATTTTCTGGGTTTGAAAGAATAATAGGATGGCTTTTTTGATCCATTCATTTACCTTCCAGCCATCGCCTTCGGGTTGGGCCACACGCAACTGGCCTTTATCCAACTTTTCCATAGTTGCCGAAACGGCCTGTTGAACATCGCTATTCTTAATTAAGTCACGGTTCAACCATGCACTTTCTATAAGCTCTATCTCTTTTGTCATAGGTTTGGTAATGCATAGCAAATATATGGAAATCGGCAGGGGGTACAAAATTTCCGGTCTCCACTAATTCCTACCTTTGTAAGTATTATGAGAATACTGGCAATAGATTATGGCACCGTGAGAGTTGGTATAGCCATTACCGACCCACAACAGATAATATCTACAGGCCTTACCACAGTTCCCACCAAAGAAATATTCGAGTTTCTGGCGACTTACCTGCAAAAAGAAAAGGTGGAAAGTTTTGTGATTGGCGAACCCAAGCACATGGATAATACCCCATCACAAAGCGCTGGGGCTATTGAGAAGTTCACTGAACAATTACGCAATAAATTCCCTGGTATGCCCATATATCAGGTTGATGAACGCCTTACTTCCCGTATGGCCTTCCAGACTATGATAGATGGAGGCTTGAAGAAGAAGGACCGACAAAATAAAGGCACCGTCGATATGGTTAGCGCTGCCTTAATACTACAATCTTTCATGGAAATGAAGAAAGAAGGCAGGTTACCACCCAATATTTCGGTGTAAGTCGTAATTTTGCGGCTTTACTATACCTATGGTTCTACCAATTATAGCCTACGGCGACCCCGTACTAAAAAAGAAAGCGCAAGATATTACTCCCGATTATCCCGATCTGGATAAGGTGTTGCAAAACATGTTCGACACCATGCACAATGCTAAAGGTGTTGGTCTTGCTGCGCCACAAGTAGGGTTATCTATTCGTCTTTTTATTGTAGATGCTTCGCCTTATGCTGAGGACCAGGAAGATGAAAAAGAACAAAAAAAACTCAACGACTTCAAAAAGATATTCATAAACCCTGTTATACTTGATGAAAATGGCCAGCCGTGGAAATTCAATGAGGGTTGCCTGAGCATACCGGGTATTAGGGAAGATGTGGAAAGAAAACCGACCATCAGGATAAAATATGTGGATGAGAACTTTAAGGCACATGATGAGAAATACGATGGTGTTCGCGCACGTATTATTCAGCATGAGTACGACCATATTGAAGGCATATTATTTATTGATAAAATAAACCCATTGCGTAAGCGTTTACTGAAAAGGAAACTCACCGACCTTACTAAAGGGTTTGTTGATGTTACTTACCGAATGAAATTTCCACTAAAAAAATAAATTATGAAGAAGCTTCTATTACTTGCAGGCACTTACTGCGCAGTTATGTCAATGATAAGCTGTGGCAATAAACAGCAAAGTCAGGCTGCAAGCACTACACAAGCGCCAGCTAAAGATACCAGCAAGCCGGCTCTACTGCAAGCGGTAAGAGCAGTTGAAGGCAAATTAAAAACTTCTCCTACTCTTGATGCATATACTGCTAACCTTGCAATTAGTGCTTATTTAGATTACGCAAAGCATTTTCCGGATGATACATTGTCAGCTGCTTTTTTATTCAACGCAGGTGGTTTAGCATCTAGCACATCACAATATCCCAGGGCTGTAACCTTATATCAAAATGTAACCAACAAATTCCCGCAAAGCAGGTTAGTACCGGAATGTCTTTTAGTTGAAGGTTTTATTTTTGATAATGACATGCATGATACTGCCAATGCACGTAAAAAATACAATGAGCTTATTCAGAAATTCCCTAACGATAGTCTTTCTATTCAGGCAAGGCAAGCCATGAAATTCCTGGGCAAAACACCTGACGAAATAGGGAAGATGTTTGAAGAACAAAACAAACAGAAAACAAAAGGACATAAAAAAACCCAGGCTTAGCCTGGGTTTTTTATTGCACTTGGCAAATATTATTATTGGCCACCGCCTCCACCCATATCTTGTTGAATGTCCTTCATCATTTCCTGGCGAGAGCTAACTACTTTATAACCTTTGCTAGGAACAGCAAACAAAGTATCAGATAATGCTTTCTTTTCTATGCTCTTCGCCATTATAACAATGCTCATTCCTTGTTGCATAGTAGTGTATTGTAATGGAAATCCCTTCAACCCTTTATACATGCCAAAATCACTGCTATATGGTAATTGATCGGTATAATAAACAGTAAATGTTCCTTTTTCACCAGACTTTGGATCGGTAGCAGTTATTAATGCTGCGTGACAAGTATAGCCTGCAATTTGCTTAGTACTGTCCAGTTCTTTTATTTCCGGTTTGTTTTTATCTTCTTCATCCTTTTGCTTAGCAGCATCTGGTTTTATTTCATACTTATTACCCATCATATCCACAAGTGTAACCACTTCCTTGGTCTTCCTGTCTGTAATAATAATCTGGTGAAACATGCCTGCGTTAATCTCAGTCCTAACTTTATCACCTTTAATGTAGTCTACTTTAGTACTGCCTTGCATCATAGCTGCGGCCTGAGGGTTGTCACCCCCGCTAATATTCATACTGTAAGTAACTACTCCTTCAAAAGAATTGTCAGATGAAAATGCAAAAAGAGCTGTAGCCGCTAATCCTATTGCTGCTATGCGTGTGAACTTTTTCATAGTTGTTGTATTAATTATAGTTTGTTGATTGAATACTGTCGGACTATTGATCGGTTTTACTCGAATCCTTTGTAAAGATCATCAAGCTGTTGCTTGCTTATCATTTTGTAATCAGCAGGAAGCTTGAACAAATTATCATCTACTTTTTCAGGGGCAATTTTATCGGCAGTAAACTCCATGTAAAAACCATATTTCGCAATACGGTATTGTAACAGTACACCTTTAATGCTGCTAAAAGGCGTAGCCCAGTTAGGCTGTTCCCATTTAATATCATCGGTATAATACAAGTCTATATCAGGTGCTTTACCATCTTTCGATTTTGCAATTGCCTTTTTGCAAGTATATCCTGCAATAACTTTGGTTTCGCTAGTTTCGGTTACGGTAAACTGAATATCCTGTCTTAGTTCCTTGCCAACTGCTGTTGTATCAGCAGTGTATGCACATTTTTTATTCAGCATTCTTACCATCTGGGTAAGCTTTCTTCCCGGCTCATCATTAATAAAACTGGTTTCGAATAAACCCATACCCGCAACAAGGTCAGCATATGAAAGGTTATTTTTGAACATAACCGTCATTTTATCGGGTGCCATTTTTGCCAATGGGTTAGCCGAATCAAGTACTACTATCTTATATTCTATAGTGCCTTCAGAGATACCGCTATGAAACATATTGTGGCTACAACCAATAAAAATGTATGTGGCGCAACAAAATAAAAAGGCTACAACGAGTAATTTTCTCAACTAATAATTATTTAAGCAGTACAAAAGTAATTTTATATGGGAATCAACCAAATTTTTGGTTGATTCTTTACTATACCTAATTAATGTATTCAAAACCGGTATATGGCACTATTGCCTTAGGCATCTTTATACCCTTGTCGGTTTGATTGTTTTCGAGCAGTGCCGCTACAATACGTGGTAACGCCAAAGCGCTTCCGTTAAGCGTATGTGCCAGCCTTGGCTTATCCTTACCTTTTTTAATACGCAACTTCATGCGGTTACTCTGAAAGCTTTCGAAATTAGATACTGAGCTAACTTCGAGCCATCTTTTCTGCGCGCCGGAAAATACTTCCATATCATAGGTTAAAGCCGATGCAAAGCTCATGTCTCCGCCACACAACTTCAATGTGCGAAATGGCAATTCTAGGCTCTTTAACAAACCTGCTACGTATTCGCGCATCTGTTCTAATGCTTCATACGAAACATCCGGATGTTGTATTTGTACTATCTCCACCTTATCGAACTGGTGCAAACGGTTAAGCCCACGGACTTCTTTACCATACGAACCTGCTTCGCGCCTGAAACAAGGAGTATATCCGCAGTTCTTAATAGGCAATATTTCTTCTTCTACAATAACATCGCGGTACATATTCGTAATAGGCACTTCAGCAGTAGGAATAAGATACAGATCATCAATACCAACATGATACATCTGACCTTCTTTATCAGGCAGCTGGCCTGTTCCAAAACCACTATCCTTATTAATTAAAATAGGAGGTTCAATTTCTAAGTAACCGGCTTCGGTGGCTTTATCTAAAAAGTAATTTATGAGGGCACGTTGCAACTTGGCTCCCTTACCTTTATAAATAGGGAATCCTGCACCGGTAATTTTAACGCCGGTTTCAAAATCAATCAGGTTATATTTTTTCGTCAACTCCCAATGCGGCAAAGCGCTTTCAGGTAATTGAGGTAAGTCACCGTGTGTAAATACCACTTCATTATCTTCAGGGGTTTTACCTTTAGGCACAGTTTTGTTAGGCATGTTAGGCATCAAAACCAATCTTGTTTCTAATTCCTCGTCAACTTTTTTTATTTCAGCTTCTAAATCGCCAATCTCTTGTTTCCAAAGATTAGTTTTCCCTTTCTGCTCATCTGCTTCTTGCTTTTTACCTGCTTTATATAAATCGCCAATTTCTTTAGATGCCTGATTTAGCCACCCAAGTCTTTGCTCTAGATTTACCTGAATAGAACGTTTCTTCTTATCAAGTACAAGTATGTCGTTTATTACTTTTTCGGCATCAAAATTCTTTACCGCAAGGCGAGCAATTACATCCTCTGGGTTTTGTCGTATGTAGGTTATTTCGAGCATGATATTAAAATTTTAACAAATATAAAATGTTGGTGTTAACTAAAAATAAAAAATCCTGCCTATGAGCAAACGCCACAGGCAGGATAATATAAGTTTTCCTGCTATTACTTAAGCGGAAATAGGTTCTACAGCAACGTATCTTCTGTCTTCTCTCTTAACAGTAAATACAACGGTGCCATCAACCAATGCAAAAATTGTATGGTCTTTTCCAATACCTACACCTTTACCCGGGTGGTACGCAGTACCTCTTTGACGAAGAATTACATTACCGGCTTTAGCTTCCTGGCCACCAAATATTTTGATACCAAGACGCTGACCGTGTGACTCTCTACCGTTTTTGGAACTACCGACTCCTTTCTTGTGTGCCATGACGTTTAATTTTTATAATTTTCTGTATTACTCTTTTGACTTTTTCTTAGGTGCTGCCTTTTTAGCTGCTGGCTTCTTAGCCTTTGCTTCGCCTTCAGCTTTTTTAGGAGCTGCTGCTTTCTTTTTAGGAGCTGCTGCCTTCTTCTTAGGAGCTGCCTCTGAAGTTTCAGAAACCTTAGCCTTTGGTTCTCTCTTCTTTGGAGCTAAATCTTCTTTCAAAGATTCACCTTTGCCAAAGATACCGTGGATAAACAACTCGGTAAGAGATTGCCTGTGACCATTGAAACGGCGATAGCCTTTCCTTCTTTTGTGTTTAAAAATATGAACCTTATCGTCCTTAACGTGGCCCATTACTTTTGCAATAACGCGTGTGCCGTCAACAAATGGAAGACCAACAACTACGTCAGTACCATTATCAACTAACATTACTTTTTCAAATTCGAGGTTGGTACCTTCTTCTGATTCGAGGCGGTTAACATACAGCTTTTGAGCTTGTTTCACTTTGTGCTGTAGTCCTCCTATTTCAACAATTGCGTACATGGGCTTCGTTTTATTGTATTAAGGTTTTTCTTTTTAGGGCTGCAAAGGTAATATTTTTTTGATATATGAATGGCTTTATACCGTATTTTTGTTAAAAATAAACAATTATGGCACTAGTTAAGCCTGTAAGAGGCAAAAAACCGGTATTTGGCAATAACTGTTACCTGGCCGAAAACGCAACCGTAGTGGGCGAAGTAGTTATGGGCGACGATTGCAGCGTGTGGTTTAACGCCGTTGTAAGAGGAGACGTTAATTTTATAAAAATTGGCAATAAAGTAAATATTCAAGATGGGGCGATAATTCACTGTACCTATCAAAAAACCGGCACTACCATAGGCAATAATGTGTCAATTGGCCATAATGCTATAGTACATGGCTGCGATGTGCATGATAATGTACTTATAGGTATGGGCGCCATAGTAATGGATAATGCTATTATTAATAGTAACACCATTATAGCTGCCGGATCGGTTGTTTTAGAAGGAACTATAGTAGAAGAAGGTAGCGTGTATGCCGGAGTACCTGCAAAAAAGGTAAAAAACATAGACCCAAAACTGCTTGAGGGCGAGGTACATAGAATAGCGAACAACTATTTAATGTATTCCGGTTGGTTTAAAGAAGAGAAATAGGACTACCCCATGCCCTAAAGGAGGTTTTCATAAATAAAAAAAGCCCTGCATTTCTGCAGAGCCCTTTTATTTTCGTTTCCGAAAAATTACTTAGCTGCTTTATCAGCTTTCTTTTCTTTCTTGCCACCTTTCTTTTCGGTCTTGGTGGTAGTTTTCTTTTCGGTCTTGGTTTCGGTCTTTGTGGTCTTAGTGTCTTGTGCAAAAGAAACACCAGCAAAAAGAACCATAGCTGCAAGGATCAAACTTAATTTTTTCATGACGTTTTGGATATTTATTGTTGTTTTATAGAACAAAGGTATTTCTGTAAAATGAAGATAAGATGAAGGAATTCTAATCTCCATCTAATTATCACGTTATCAGCCCTTAATATTGCTCAAAAAATCAACTAATAACCTTACACCTACGCCTGTACCGCCTTTTGGTTTGTAATCATACGGGGCATTTATAAAGGCAGGGCCAGCGATATCGAAGTGCAACCAAGGGTATGAAGTATATTTTTCTAAAAACTTACCCGCTGTAATAGCTCCTGCAACCGGACCGCCAATATTCTTCATATCAGCAATGTCTGTCTTTAGCAAGTCAGCATATTCATCCCAAAAAGGAAATTCCACCAATCGTTCAAATACATGTTCGCCACTCTTTTTCAATGCATCGTGCATTCTTTTATCTGCAGTACCCATTGTTACTATACCATATTTGCCAATAGCTGCAGCTGCTGCGCCGGTTAATGTTGCAAGGTCAATTGCAAGAGCAGGCTCATATTTCTTCGCATAGCTAAGTGCATCAGCCAATATCATACGGCCTTCGGCATCAGCATTTAGCATTTCTACGGTCATACCATTATACATAGTAATAATATCTCCCGGTACATAGGCATTCATACCAGGGCGGTTATCGGTAGCCGGTACAAGTCCTATTACATGCACAGGCAGGTTTGCTTTAGCAATAGCATAGATGGTACAACCTACTACTGCGCCACCAGCCATATCGCATTTCATTTCGTCCATTGAATTGGCGGTTGGTTTTAAACTCAACCCTCCGGTATCATATACTACACCTTTACCAACCAATACATAAGGCTTTTTGTTCTTTGCATTTTTTGGCTTCCATTCCATAACGGTAAACGTAGGTGGGTCAATACTACCTCTATTTACCGCTAATAGGCCACCCATTTTGAGCGAAGTGATTTTTGCTTTGTTAAACACCTCAACTTTAAAACCTGCTTCTTTACCCATTTTTTCAAACTCCTTAGCTAATTGCTCAGCGTTAAGGTGGTTAACAGGTTGGTTAACCAAATCGCGGGCTTTGCAGGTAGCGTCTATAATAATTTGCAAGTGCTTTACATCATCAGCTTTTACTTTCTTGCTATTTAAGTTTATTGTCTTTAACGAATTCGCAAGCTTCTTAATGTCGTTTTGCCTGTAATATAAAAACTGGTAGTTCCCCAATGCCATACCTTCAGCTAAAGCCAGAATATTTTCTGCATTACCAACTAAATCAACTATAGTTACAGCTTCAACCTTTGCAGTATTCATTACACCACAAATTCTGTTACCTGCTTTACGGCAAGCTTCTAACGTCTGGTAAGCTTCTTTTTTCTTTTCCTCTACATATATAGTTACGCGACGCTCATATTGATTCACATTAATAATGTGTTCTTCGGCAGCTATTTGCTTTTTTACATAAGCAAGTTCTGCAGCCGAAAAGCCTTGTTTCGAAATATCTGTTTTGGCTGTAACAACCAATACTAAATTATCTTTTGCCGATATGCTATCGGTATGTTTTATTACGGTCATGTTTATTTGTATTTTTGATGACGGTAAATGTAAGGATTTATATGTACAAATGTCCGACACTAATTTCACGAATTTTACACATTATAGTTTTCTAAAACTATTGGGTAAATTAATTCGCGGAATCCGTGTTTAAAAACCAACACTATGATCAAACGTAAAGAATCAGAAAAGCTTTTTGAAAAAGCGAAAACATATTTTCCAGGCGGAGTAAATTCACCCGTGCGTGCATTTAAATCGGTTGGTGGCACACCATTATTTATTGACCAAGGACAAGGCTCACGCATTTGGGATGCCGATGGTAATGAGTTTATAGATTATTGTTGTTCATGGGGACCACTGATACTTGGGCATTGCCACCCGAATGTAACGGGTAAGGTAAAAAAAGCCATTGATAAAGGCATGTCTTTCGGTGCACCAACAAAACTCGAGAATGAATTGGCTGATTTGATATTAAAGAACAATAGAAATATTGAAAAAATCCGTTTTGTAAGTTCGGGTACCGAGGCTGTAATGTCGGCTATACGTTTGGCACGCGGCTATACTAAAAGAAATAAGGTCATTAAGTTTGATGGCTGCTACCACGGCCATAGCGATTCGCTTTTAGTGAAAGCAGGTTCAGGGTTGGCCACATTTGGCTTGTCATCATCAGCCGGAATACCGGAAGCATTTGCAAGAGAAACTATTGTACTTCCGCTGAATGATGAAAAGGCTGTGAAGAAAGCTTTTGCTTTATACAAAAATGATATTGCCGCTATAATTATAGAACCAGTTCCTGCTAACAACGGATTGCTTTTACAAAAGCGTCCTTTCTTAGAATTCCTGAGCGATATATGTTCAAGCAAAGGCAGTCTTTTAATATTTGATGAAGTAATATCAGGTTTCCGAATTGGCTTTGAAGGAGCAGCCGGGTACTATAACATTCAGCCCGATATTGTTACCTATGGCAAAATAATAGGCGGAGGAATGCCTGTTGGCGCTTATGGTGCAAAGAAGGAAGTGATGAAACATATATCACCTGATGGAGGAGTTTACCAGGCCGGCACATTATCGGGCAACCCTGTGGCTATGGCCGGCGGTATTGCACAACTTACCGAATGCTTGAAACCTAAGTTTTACGAAAACCTGGAAAAGAAAACCAAACGACTTATAAACGGAATTATGGAAGGCGTACTTGCTGATGATTCATTCCGTATCTTCTCTATTGGTTCAATTTTCTGGCCAGCGTTCACGCACAAAAAAGAAATTACCAGCTCGGATGCCATTGACCCAAAGAGCATGGACAAATTCAAAAAACTACATGCTGCACTTTTAGAGCGTAAAGTGTACTTGGGTCCATCGGGTTACGAAGTTGGTTTTGTTTCAGCAGCACATACCGATAAGGATATCGATATCACAATCAAAGCGTTTAGAGAAGCCTTAAAGATTGCTTTGCAATAGTTAATAATTCAATAAAGCTTTAGCCAAATTTTTAGCCTAAATTTGCACCGTGAGTCAAGTAGAGCGGAACAAAGCGATCTTAAAAAAGTATATACCGGAAACAGCTGTAGATACTATAGCACAGTGGATATACAATTATGATTTTAAACTAAAGATTAAGAAAGCGCGTACCACCAAGTATGGCGATTATCGCCCGCCATTTAAAGGACAGAATCACCAGATCACCATCAACCATGACCTTAACAAGTATGCATTCCTTATTACACTGGTGCACGAAATTGCACACTTAAGTGCGTGGAAGAAATTTGGGAACAATATTATGTCGCACGGTAAAGAATGGAAACAGGAATACAGAATATTATTACATCCATTTTTAAACGAAACTGTTTTTCCAACAGATATTATTGCTGCACTGAAAGCCTATATGCACGATCCTGCGGCATCGGTATGCAACGACAGGGGGTTATTTAAAGTGTTGAATAAGTATAATGCCACTGCCGGAGACTTGCATTTATTGGAGGATCTTCCACTACAAGCCGTTTTTGAAACTGCGGCTAACGAACAATTCATTAAGCAAAAGAAGATACGCACTCGTTACCTGTGCACCAAAATAAGTACGAAAGAAGAATATTTATTCCACGGCTTATCACAAGTAAAGCCGGTGGCTAAAGAATTACTTAACTAAAATTCGGGCTTCCATCATTTCCATGATGGCGTAACGTATTCCCTCGCGGCCTAAACCTGAATCTTTAACTCCGCCATAAGGCATATGGTCAGCACGGAAGGTTGGCATATCGTTAAGTATAACACCGCCCACATTTAAATTATTGAAAGCATAGTCGGTGTCAGAAACCGAATTAGTAAATACACCCGCTTGCAAACCAAACTTCGAACTATTTACTTTTTCAACGGCCTCTTCAATAGTTGTAAACGAATCGAGTGTAACTACCGGGCCAAATATTTCTTCTGAGCAAACTTTCATGTCACTGTTAACATTTGTAATTAAAGTTGGCAAATAAAAACCGCCCTCCTTTCTGCCACCACATAAAACAGTTGCCCCTTTACTAACTGCTTCATTCACCCAACTCTCTACCCTATCAGCATTTGCCTGGTCTATCATCACCGACACCTCTGTTTCAGCATCCTTGGGATCACCATATTTCAGTGCTTCTGTTGCTTTTTTAAACTCCCGTGCAAATGCATCAAAAATATCTTTGTGTACATAAAAGCGTTGTGCGTGTATGCATATCTGCCCTGAGTAAGAGAATCCTGCGACCACGCTCTTCTTAATTACATCGGCCAAATTAACCTTGGCAGTTACTATTACCGCAGCATTGCCACCCAGTTCTAGTACCACACGTTTTTTGCCGGCATTCTTTTTCATTTCCCAACCAACTACATCCGAGCCAGTAAACGAAAGAACCTTAAAGCGTTCGTCAGTAACCATTTTATTGCCCGTCTTTCTATCCATTGGCAATACAGAAAATACTCCCGCAGGTAAATTGGTTTTAGAAATGATCTTAGCTAATTCTAACGATGATAAAGGAGTTGCAGAAGCTGGCTTTAATATGATTGGACAACCTGCTGCAATAGAAGGAGCCACTTTATGTGCAACCAGGTTAAGTGGAAAATTAAACGGAGTAATACCGGCCACTAATCCGGCAGGGAAATATTTTACCAAGCCTTCCTTTTTTTCTCCGGCTGGTGTCCAGTCTAGCGACATGTACTCTCTTGGCAATCGTTTAGCTTCTTCAGCAGCAACTAAAAATGTTTGTGCGGCTCTATCTACTTCGGCTAATGCGTATCGTATAGGCTTACCCGATTCATAACACAATGTTTCGGCTAAGGATTGCCGAGAAGCTGTAATTGCATCTGAAATAAATCGTAGCGCATTGTAGCGTTCGTAAGCAGGCAGCTCTGCCATTTGCTTACTACACGCTAAAGCTTTGGTTATAGCAGTTTCGTATTGTTCGTCTGAAGCCTGGTAAGTCCGTGCAAATGCATAACCCTTAAATGGATTATAAACATCCAAAACCTTTGAACTCTTCTCGAAATTTCCTGCAATGTATAAGGGGTATTCTAGCATTGCTTATAAAGTATTAAGTCTGCCTTTAACAGCAGAACAAAACATTACTTGGTAGGAGCAGGAGTACCGCCAGTAGCAGGTGCACTTGGCCTTTGCTGTTGTCCTTGTGGAATATTGATATCGCTTGCTTTATCTTTAGTAGATGATATTCCGGTTGAGCCAGTTGAGTTTCCTGCAAAGAAAGAACTAGCTAAGCTGAGGACTAATAATGCAATTGCAAGTACCCAGGTAGCTTTTTCTAAAAAGTCAGTTGTACGGCGTACGCCTAATATTTGGTTTGAACCACCAAACGAAGATGAGAGGCCTCCGCCTTTTGAATCTTGAATGAGCACAACAGCAATTAAAAGGATGCAAACAATAACGGTAAGTATTTCAAAAACGATTTCCATGGTATTTATTTATTCTTTTGTAATTCTATCTTTTGCCGGATTTCTTCAATTCGGGCCGCAAAATAAGTGCTTTTTTCGGGATTTTGCAATAATAAGGTTTCATAGGCCTTTAAAGCCTTCGGTAAATTACCCTGATTGAGGTAGATTTTGGCCAGTGTTTCGCTTATAAGTGACTCATCGTCAGTCACACTCAATTTGGCTGCTTTTGAAGGCGAAAAGAAGGCCACTTTTGGCTTAGAGATCCGGGGTTCATTAGCCAGGAATTTTTCAATAATATCAAGGGTTTTAACCGGGCCGGCAGGTTTATCTCCCGTAACAGTTTTACTATTTGTTTCCGGTAGCGCTTTTAACCAATATTCGAAGCTATGTTTACCCGTTAAATCGGCTTCAGGTTTAAGTTCGGCCGCAGGAGTAATATTTTCTTCTTTTTTAACCTGTTCTGTAGGTTCAATTATAGGAAGATGGCCCAAATCTTGTTCTGATTTAGCTGCAGCTATGTTACTCAACATCTCCTTCTCGAGGAAAGTTTCGGATACAGGGGAGTCTTTCAGTTCTCCATTAGTCTCCTTGGTTGGTTCAATAGGCGGCTGAACCAGGAACGCTTCTGTAACCGAAGGAGCTTTAGGTTCTTCTACTTTTTCAATAGGTGTTTCAGGTACCGGTATCTCAGGTACAGAGAGTGGCATTACTACTGCTTCCACCTTTGGTGTATCAATAATAACAGGAGCCTCGGTTGAACTGTACACGTAGTTAAACGTTTGCGGTTCTTTAGCCTCAACCTTTACCTCAATTGGTTTCACTTCCTTTTCAACTGCCTTTTGGTTTTGCTTGCGGAAGAGCATATACATAGCCTTTCGGTTAGGGGCATATGCTGAGGCTAACTTAACCCGCGTTGCTACTTCAGTATCATTATCATCGTAAAGCTGCTTGGCATAAAGTATCTGTGCCAACTGGAAATAAGGAAAGGTGTGCACAATATCTTTAAGCGGCACTTTAACATCAGTACTTGCAGAAATTGTACCTGTAGTAAGGTAACTTATTATTTTTTCCTTGTCCATTATGAATAACCTACGCAGATTTCTTTATTTTTGGAGTCTACGCCTATGCTTTACTCGCAAAGATACTGCTTCTTGTCAATAATAAAAGGCCAAACCTTGGTTTTGCTAGCCCTTGTATTACTACTATGCAATTCGTTAAACGCGCAAATTATTGCCAAGTCCGATTTTGTAACTCTCTCTGCCGGAGATGTAAAAGTTGGGGCCGAACGCATGGAACAATACCTGACCATGCTAAAAGGTAAGAATGTGGCAGTTGTAGTAAACCAAACATCGTTAGTTAAAAAGACCTTATTAGTAGATACTCTTTTGAGCCTGGGTATACACATCACCAAAATATTTGCACCTGAGCATGGTTTTTATGGAACCGCTGATGCGGGTGCGACAATAAAAAATGGTAAGGACAAAAATGCAAGCACAGCTATCACCATTGTATCGATCTATGGCAAGCACTACAAACCCACACCTGAGGATATGAAGGGCGTTGATATTGTTGTGTACGATTTGCAAGATGTCGGTGTACGATTCTTCACCTACGTATCGACTCTGCATTATGTTATGGAAGCCTGTGCCGAAGCCAACAAACCCTTTATAGTATTAGACAGACCCGACCCAAATGGCTTTTTTGTGGACGGCCCTGTGCTCGACACTAATTGCCGTTCGTTTGTAGGACTCGACCCCGTACCTATTGTATATGGCATGACTCCTGCCGAATACGCACGTATGCTTAATGGCGAGAAATGGTTGAAGAATGGAAAGCAATGTAACCTTACCTGTGTATCGGTTCAAGGCTATAATCACAAAGACCTTTACGAATTACCTGTTAAGCCATCTCCTAATCTGCCCAATATGGCTGCCGTTTATTTGTACCCTTCATTGGCACTTTTTGAAGGTACTACCATTAGTGTGGGTCGTGGTACAGATTTACCATTTCAAATAATTGGTTGTCCCGGACTGCAAAATGCCACTTATACTTTTACCCCTGAAAGCAGACCTGGTGCTACTGACCCAATGTATAAAGGCCAATTGTGTAAAGGCTATGACCTTAGCCAGTTTGGAGCAGTGTTGATGAAGAACTATCAAAAACTTTATTTCTTTTGGTTGAAGGGTACGCTTAAAAACTCACCCGATCAGGCTCATTTTTTCAACTCGTATTTTAGGTGTTTAGCGGGTACCGATGAATTGCAAAAGCAAATTGAACAAGGCCAAACTGACGAACAGATTCGTAAAAGCTGGGAACCTAAACTAACCCAGTTTAAAGCAATACGTAAGCGTTATTTGCTTTACGACGATTTTTAAGCTTTAGCTACTGCTTCCTTTTTCAAAACCCTGCCCGGATAAACCTGTAGAGCCTTCTCCAAGCATATCATAGCTTTCTTCAGATCACCTTCGTTTAATACGTAAGCAATACGTACTTCTTTCTTACCTAGGCCCGGAGTAGAATAAAATCCACTTGCAGGCGCAAGCATAACAGTTTGCTTTTCATAATCGAATGATTCTAATAACCATTGGCAGAATTTATCTGCATCATCAACCGGTAATGACGCGAAGCAATAAAAAGCCCCTTTAGGCATTGGGCAGAATACACCCTCTATTTTATTTAATAAACCCACAACAGTATTGCGGCGGTTAACGTATTCTGCTTCTACTTTATCAAAATATTCTTTAGGAACATCCACTGCAGCTTCGCTGGCAACCTGGCCAATAGTAGGCGGGCTTAACCTTGCTTGTGCAAACTTCAAAGCCGTTTCCATTACTTCTTTATTGCGGGAAATAAATGCGCCAATACGTAAACCACATGCACTGTAGCGTTTCGAAACTGAATCGAGCATGATCACGTTATCATCCACTCCTTTTAATCGCATTACTGAATAATGTTCTTTACCATCGTAACAAAATTCGCGGTAAACCTCATCAACCAATAAAAACAAATTATGCTTCTTAACCAACGCACCCAATTGTTCTATCTCTTCTTTTGAATAGAGATAACCCGTAGGGTTATTAGGATTACAAATCATTATACCCTTGGTCTTGGGGGTAATTACTTTCTCAAATTCGGCTATAGGTGGTAATGCAAAACCGGTTTTAATATCAGATGTAACAGGTTTTACCACTATGCCAGCAGCAACACCAAAGCCATTGTAATTAGCGTAAAAAGGTTCAGGAATAATTATTTCATCACCTTCATTAAAGCAGGTCATCATAGCTATTTCAATAGCTTCCGATCCGCCCGTAGTAACCATTATTTGGGTATAGTCAAGTTCTATCTGGTTACGCTTATAATATTCAGCCAACTTGCGGCGGTAACTTTCAATACCGGCACTATGGCTATACTCTATGATCTTGTAAGGAAAATTGTAAACAGCCTTCAACATCAATTCAGGAGTTTCAATATCGGGTTGGCCAATATTAAGATGGTACACTTTTTTACCTTCTTTTTTAGCTTTCTCGGAATATGGAACCAATTTACGAATTGGTGAGGCGGGCATTGCGCTACCCTTAACTGATACTTTAGGCATAATGATTGTATAAGGCTACAAATTTGCGAAATAATAAGGATATACAGAAAAATGCAGATTTTTTTAACTTTATCGTATAAAAGCAAGCTCAAATGGCTACCAAAAACAAAGAAGTAGATACTTATATTGCTAAAGCACAGCCTTTTGCACAACCAATACTTACCCACATACGTAAACTGATACATACTGCCTGCCCTGATGTGGAGGAGAAAATAAAATGGGGTTTTCCTAATTTCGATTACAAAGGGGTGTTTTGTAATATGGCTGGTTTTAAAGAACATTGCTCATTTGGTTTTTGGAAAGGCAACCTTATTAAAGATACTCACAACATTTTTTCAAAAGATCAGGGTATGGGCAACCTTGGGAAAATAACAAGCCTTAAAGATCTACCTTCCGATAAAATTTTAATATCCTATATTAAACAGGCAGTCGAACTAAATGATAAAGGTGTAAAACGTAAAGTAAAACCTAAAGCAGCACCTAACAATAAAGAACTTACTATTCCTACTTATGTAACTAAAGCACTTGCAAAAAACAAAAAAGCAGCTCAGGCATTTGAAGCTTTTAGTTATTCGCATAAAAAAGAATATGTTGAATGGTTTGAGGAAGCCAAGACCGAAGAGACACGAAACAAACGACTCGAAACTGCTATGGAATGGATGGCAGAAGGCAAATCAAGGAACTGGAAATACCAGAGGAAGTAAGGCGCCGCCCGCCAAACGTGTAAATATTTCTGCTAATTATACAACATCATTCCTATTGATGGTACCCATCTTTGCGTTACTAAATAAGTTCAATATAAGTAACGTCAATTTAAAACTAAAACAATATGGAAACTAAAAAGGCAATAGACACCTTAAACAAGTTGGTTGAAATTAACAACGACAGAACAGAAGGTTATAAGACAGCTTTGAAGGAAGCAAAAGAACAAGATTTAAAAACATTATTTACCGCGTTTATCAGCACAAGTCAAAAGTGCAAAACCGAACTGGATAATGAGATCTTATCACTGGGTGGTAAGTTAACTGAAGGAACAAAAACCAGCGGTAAACTATTCAGGCTTTGGATGGATACTAAGGCGGCACTTACAAACAGCGATCGTCATGCTATCCTCAGCTCATGCGAATCGGGCGAAGATGTTGCTATTGACACCTATAAGGATGTACAAAAGAACGACATGGATGACCTGACCCCTCATCAAAGAGCAATGGTTGACAAGCAACTTAAGATGATCAAAGCTGATCATGACAAAGTGAAGAAGATGCGCGATATGGAAAAGGTGACCAGGTAATTATCATTCTTCAAAAAATAAAAAACCGTAATCAATGATTACGGTTTTTTTATTTAGTTCATTTCATATCGGTATGATTTTCTTTATTCTACACAATTAAAAAACTGATATTGTTCACCTTTTCAAAAAATATTTTCGCCGACACTTTACAAATTCTCACGTTTTTTAGCTGCCTTTATTTTTATTGATAAAATTTACTGATAATCAGTCATTTATGTTTATATAAATGAAATATGGGAAAAAACTGAAAAAGTTTTTAGTCGAAATTCTACTTATTACATGGTAGTTCCGTAGCTATTTTTATCAGTACAAGCCAATAATTTGTGAATGAAAAAGAAAGCAATAGAAAACCAATTTCATTTTCCTAAAACACCAACCGGGGTAGATGGATTGGACGAAATCACCGAAGGTGGTTTTCCTAAAGGAAGACCAACCTTAATTTGCGGAAGTGCCGGCTGCGGAAAAACACTTCTATCAATGCAGTTTTTAATACAGGGCGCTATTGAGTATAATGAGCCTGGTGTATTTATGTCGTTTGAAGAATCAGCCACGGACCTTAGTATGAATATAAAGTCACTAGGATTCGATCTGGAAAAACTGAAGAGAGAGAAAAAGATAGCCGTAGATCATGTTAGGGTTGAAAGATCTGAAATAGAAGAAGCAGGAGATTATGATCTGGAGGGAATATTTATTCGCTTGGGTTATGCTATAGATACATTAAAAGCAAAAAGAGTAGTGCTCGATACACTCGAAGCCCTATTCTCCGGATTGAATAACCAGGCTATATTGCGCGCAGAGCTCCGCAGGTTGTTTCAATGGTTAAAAACTAAGGGAGTAACTGCACTTATTACCGCCGAAAAAGGCGAAGGAACATTAACGCGTCAGGGCTTAGAAGAATATGTATCTGATTGTGTAATACTATTAGATCATCGCGTTATTGAACAGGTTTCTACCCGTAGGTTGAGAATAGTAAAGTACAGAGGTTCTATACATGGAACCAATGAATATCCATTCTTAATTGATGAGCACGGAATTTCTGTTTTGCCTATTACCTCACTTAAGTTAAATAATAAGGTTTCATCTGAAATTGTAAATACGGGTGTGCCGGGTCTTAATGAAATGTTCTCTCGCGGAGGTTTCTATAAAGGGAGCACGATACTCATTTCAGGAACTGCCGGAACCGCAAAAACAACATTAGCATCGTATTTTGCTGATGAGCAGTGCAAAAAAAACAAACGCGTAATTTATTTTGCGTTCGAAGAATCGCCTGATCAGCTTATACGCAATATGCGTTCTATAGGCTTAAATCTTCAATCGAGTATAAAGAAAGGCTTATTGCAAATTCACTCTTCACGCCCTTCGTTGAATGGACTGGAGCTGCACCTGCTTACACTCCGTAAATTAATAAAGGAATTTAAGCCTGACGCTATTGTAATAGATCCTATAAGTAATTTAATAACCGTCGGTAATGCAAACGAAGTTCGCTCGATGCTGATAAGGCTGATAGATATGCTGAAGATAAATAATATCACAGCGCTGTTTACTACCCTCAACCAACAGAACGAACAATTACGACCTGACTTGGCAGAAGACTCTGTCTCATCTTTGGTCGACACATGGATAACCGTTAGAGACATGGAAGGCATAGGAGAAAGGAATAGGGGAATCTTTATTATTAAGGCGCGAGGTATGGGGCATTCTAACCAGGTAAGAGAATTCCTGATAACCGACAAAGGCATTAAGCTACTACATGTAGAAATGGGGCCTAATGGTATTTTAACCGGTAATGCCCGTAAAACAAACGCGTTGCGCAAAAAAGTATCTCAATTAAAAATTGAAGACGAAGTGAACCGTAAGGACCGCGAGGTGGTACGTAAACGAAAACTGCTGGAAGCACAAATAGTAGCCCTTAAGAATGAATTCGAATCGATAGAAGAAGAACTGCAGATATTAAAAGCGACAAAGGAATTAGAAGTAAAGTTAATAGCAGAGTAATAAATCAAATAGTATAGCACATGGTTAAGCAAAAACCGGAATGGCAACTGAAACTTTATATTGCTGGCCAAACGCCTAAATCAATACAGGCTTTGGACAATATAAAAAAGTATGCCGAAGAGTATTTAAAAGGTAAATACTCTATTGAAATAATTGATCTTTTGTTAAATCCCCAACTGGCCGAAGGTGATCAGATACTTGCAGTACCCACCCTGGTAAGAAAAGTACCTGAACCTATTCGTAAGATAATTGGTAACCTTTCTAATGAAGAGAAAGTGTTAGTTGGATTAAACATTAAATCCATATAAATGAGATAAGTGAAAAAAACGCCCATCAGTGCCCGAAAGGATAAAACGTACAAGTTTCTTTTGTTCGTATCAGGCATGTCTTCCAAGTCTATTTCGGCTACTGAAAACTTCCGCAGTATTGCGGATGAGTACCTGGGCGATGATTTTGAACTTGAAATAATTGATATAAGGAAAGACAGACAACTGGCATTACAGTACCAGTTAATAGGGTTACCAACTTTAATAAAGCTAAATCCTCAACCAACACGCGTTATACTTGGAGACCTTTCGGAAAAAGAAAAGGTACTGAAGATTCTAAACATTATAGAATAGCAGTGAAAGAGAAAGAACAAAATATTGACAAGATATTATCAGAGTACGCTGAACTGAAGATCAAGCTTTATGAAGCACAAAGCTTAATTGACGCTATTCGTGGCGGTGGTATAGATGCACTTGTGGTAAATGAAAATGGCAAGCCCACTTTATACTCACTCGAGACTGCTGATTATACCTACAGGCTATTAATAGAAAAGTTTGGCGAAGGTGCCTTAACCATTTCTGAAAAAGGAGTGATACTTTATTGCAATGAATATTTTTCTACGTTATTGAATGTGCCCACCCATAAATTAGTTGGTACTTATTTTAGTTCGTATGTAAATTCGGTAGGGCAGTTTAAAGCCTTGCAGGATAACCTGATAACGGGTATAAGCAAAGGCGAAATTGTATTAAATGTACACGACAGGAAAATACCTGTATACGTTTCTCTAACCAGTTTGCAACCCAACTTACCGGCTATTGGGGTAATTGTTACAGACCTTTCAGCAAAGAGAAAACATGAAGAAGATATTGCTAATTATCAAAGTAAGTTAGAGCGAAAAATTACTGAGCTTAACGAAACCAACGAGAGGCTGGAGCAATTCATTCACGTTATATCGCACGATATTAAAGAACCGGTGAGGAAGATACTAACGTATGCATCTCATCTTATTACCTCGCCGGTAATGGCCCAGGAAAGCACTACGGTAAATAACTTAAAGATCATTAACAGTTCAGCGGGCAGACTAAATTCATTGGTTGAAGACCTGGTACGATATTCCTTAACAAGTTCGCTAGATGGTTTTGTATATGTAGACCTGGATGAAGTGTTGAAAGATGTGCTGGAAGATCTGGAGTTAAGCATTAAAGAGATCTCCGCTACTATAACAATAGAAAGCTTGCCTGGAATTACAGGATCTAAAACCCAACTGCGTCAGCTATTCTCTAATCTTATAAGTAATGCATTAAAATTCAGGAAGGCCGGAACGAATCCTGAGATTACAATTACCAGCGAGGTTACTGATTGCGTCGACAAAGAATCTCCGAACAAAATATTCCATAAAATAAGTGTGCACGATAATGGCATTGGTATGCAAAAGGCGTATTTGAAAAAAATATTTGTCGTTTTCCAAAGGCTACATATGCCGGAAGAATATTCAGGCAACGGTATTGGCCTTGCCATTTGTAAAAAAATTATGGAGAATCATTTAGGAAGTATAAGTGCAGAAAGTAGTCCCGGCAAAGGCAGCACCTTTAATCTTTACTTTCCTATTAAATACTAAAAAGCTTTGACAGAGAACAGCCTGCATATTGTTATTGCGGAAGATAACCCAGACGACGCCCGCATTATTAGCGAGAGCTTTAAAAAACATAAAGCATTTTCGCATATAAGCATAGTGCGCAATGGCGAAGAGCTAGTAAGCTTTTTTAATGATAACCGTAGCAATTTACCGGATGTAATACTTACCGATATAAGCATGCCGCTTAAAAATGGCCTAGAAGCCCTGGAGGAGATCTTTGATGATGAAACCTTTTGTAAGATACCGGCTTTTATGTACTCCTCAAGCCTTAATCATCCTTACGACGAAAGAGGAAAAGAACTTGGTGTAATAGGCTATTTAATAAAACCTTTTAGTTTACTAGCCTTTGATGAGATACCGTATCAGGTGATTCACGCATTAAAACAAAGGCGCATCATTACAAGATAGCGTATAAAACCGGTATTTAAAACAACATCTACTTTTACAGTACTTCACAATTCCGGTAAAGCTATTAAGCCGGAAAGTGTTGCTTTAAGATCTCATCCAGCATTTTTTCATTAAGAGGCTTGACTTTATAACCTCCAACTTCTTTTATTTGCTTACTCCTTTCAAGGTCTTTCGGATTATCTGACGTGGAAAGCATAACTATAATAGTTTTCGCCTTTTGTTTTTCTGGTAATTCATGGTACACTTTTAAAAATTCCCATCCGTTAACTTTAGGCATATTTATGTCTAGAAATATAAGTTCGGGGGGAGCTTCGCCTTTATGGCTTAGAAGCTTTAATGCCTCTTCCCCATCCAGTGCAACCTCAATACGCTCTGCAATATTCATTTCGTCGATGATAATCTTGTGGTAGCAATTATCTGCGTGATTATCATCAATAAGTAGTATACAATTTAATTTTGTTTTCAAGCTTAATTTGTTTTAGGCATGGTAAAATAAAAAGTACTCCCTTTTCCCTGTTCTGAATCTACCCATATTTTGCCGCCATGAAGTTCAATAATTTTTTTGCATTGAACTAAACCTATTCCTGTGCCTGGGTATTCTGCTTTGTTATGCAGTCTCTGAAAAATAATAAAAAGTTTATCGTAATATTTTTTATCTATGCCTATTCCATTATCCTCTACACCCAAAAGCCACTCTTTCCCCTTATCCTTCACTTTAATTTTGATAACTGGATGCGCGCCGGGTGTTTGAAATTTAATTGCGTTGCTTATAAGATTTTGAAAAAGAGACTTCATTTCTACCGCATAACCCTTTATAACCGGTAATGCATCTGAATGGACTTTTGCCTTATTTTCATTTATAGATTCCGACATATCATTCAACACTTCCTTTATCAACTGGTTACAATTTACCTCCGCCATATCTTTATCATTCTTCCCGATCCTTGAATACTCCAATAAATCTTTAATGAGTATTTGCATACGCGTTGTTGATGAACTAATAAAGCTCAAATATTCATCAGCCTTATCATCCAATTTTCCTTTATATTGTCTTTCAAATAATCCGGCAAAATTCGAAATTGTTCGCAGCGGTTCTTGTAGATCGTGGGAGGCAACATATGCAAATTGCTCCAATTCATTATTACTGTTTTTCAATTCTATAGTTCTTTCGTTCACCTTTTTCTCAAGGGTGGCATTCATTTCCTTAATTTTCATCTCCGCTCTTTTTTGTTCACTTATATCACGTGATATGAAAACAAGGTTATTTATTTCTTCATCTGCGCCAAAGATTGGACTGATAGAGCTAGAAAAATATTGGGTTATTCCATTTATAGTATAGCTAGACTCGAATACATATGGCGATTTGGTTGTTAGAACTGTATTAACAGCTTTTTTCAGCAACTCCTCATTTGTTCCGTGTTGGAAGCTAAACAGAGACTTGCCAACAATATCTTCTTCTTTATAATCCGGTGTTAGGCGGTTAAGTGTAATTATATTAGCATTTTTATCGACCAGTAAAATATGATCGGTTGAGTTTTCGAAAATCGCCCTGAACCTTTCTTCTTTGGCTTTGATGATATTATTCTTCTCCGTAAAATAGGCTTCAGCAATTCCATACATTGCATAATCGACAAATTTGGTCAGCCCATCAATGAATGTTATAGCTTCTTCTGTAGAGCCGGCAAAATCTTTTTTGAGATGCGGTATCAGATGGTCTTTGTAAATTTTTATGAGTTTATACCAATCCTTATACGAAATATTCATGCGTGCATACATTACACCCTGAGTCATCAAATCCTCCGTATATTTTTTCCATTTACCTTCATAAATCGCCGCTCTTTGAATTTCAAGGGAGTGTTCTTGCTGCATTTTTCGTTGCTTCTCAGTTTGTTGCTTTAATATAGGGCCCCAAAGAGAATCGCCCATTAACTCAGGCATTAATTCATCATTTATCTTCTTTTGATATTTCTTATTTAATTGAAAATACTTTTTCAGCGTTTCAATATCTCTTTTTGTAAAGTCCGGTATCTCCAATATTCCATTACTTGTTTCCAATTGCGATTTTGTTTGCACACCATTTTTAACCGGTTTAGCAGCACTATTAACAGCTTTTTTTCTGGAATTAGACAACTTTGCTTTAGCTGCAACTTTTCGCCGGGCTTTTATTGAAATCGATTTCTTATTGCCTTTTTTAACAGGCTTCCTGATGATTGATTTCTTTTTCATGCATTTAATTTTGACTGGTTAAAATAACGACAATTATAGACTGTTTTCTATCTTCCTGTAGAAATTGGTTGTCCTAACTGCCTGAGCTATATTTAAATGTGATGCATTTAACTATACTAAAATGGGCTTAATCAGTCCTTAAAATCATTATTGTCGATAAACCTGTAAAAACAGACGGTTAACTGTGATATAGTATAGCTCAATCCGAACTACCTATGCCACTAAGGTAAAAATACAAAGAGGAAGCCCTGTTAACTCTACTCTATTTATTCTGTAAAATCAATAAGGTCTCTTGCATTTTGCCATCCCGCATCATAAAAAGTATTATTAAGAAACACATACACAGGGCCTTTAGAGGGAATGTGTTTAGAGTAATACTTCAGGCGATCCTCTTCATAGGAAGTCTTAAACAGATCGGGCGTACCGTGCAACCTAAGGTAAAACAATTTTGATTCATTCCTAATTTCAATAGGAAGCTTAGGATAATCTACATTGCAAAATGTAAGTGGTTTTTCTTTAAGAGCCTTCCTTACCTCATCACTCCACCAGGAACTGTGCCTGAATTCAATTACATTTTCTTCTCCATCCGGAATTTGGGTGAGAATAAGTTGCAAATGCTCTTTTGAGAATACAAACGATGGAGGAAACTGAAAAAGCAAGCAGCCCAATTTATGATTGAGTCCTTTTTTAATCAGATCAATAAATTCATTTATCTGCTGTTTGCAATCTCTCAGTTTTTGAAAATGCGTAATAGATTTATGAACCTTAACAGAGAACATGAAACCTTCGGGAGTGCTTTCGAACTGCTTTTGTAAGCTTTGTAAACGAGGGATGTGATAAAAACTACTATTTAACTCCACTGCATTAAAAATGGAGCTGTAATAGGCAAGCCAATTTTTCTGAAGAACTTCAGGCGGGTAAAATGTATTCTTCCATTGACGGTAAGAATAGCCCGAACAGCCAATGTGCAAATGGTTTTTATTTTGATTCATTTTTCGAAATTAATTTGTGTCACCAATAACCAGGTTGCTTTTTCGGTTAATAGCCCATTTCAATAGATATAATCAGAGTACTTACTAATAGCGCTAATGGCCTTATATATTCGTTCATTTCCTGAGCAAAAGGTTTACCGCACAGCCTAAATTGTTTGTCGAAATTTTTATAGCAACCCCTTATAACTCGGTAAATGTAAAAGCTGTATCTGAAGATGGTAGCGGTTTATAATAATCAATATTCCCGCCCTTCACTGTTTAAACTCTGAAATAAAGGAAATTAAGAAGCCTGCTTGAACCACAGGCTTTTTTATTGTATTAATTAAATTCACGTAACACTTTGTGGAGCCGGAGGGATTCGAACCCTCGTCCAAACAAGGAAACAATAAGCTTTCTACATGCGTAGTCTTTATTTAATTTTAGTGTGATAGCCGGTAAAAGACAAACCAACTAGCACCTTAGTTCCTTTAGTTTCGCCAAAGTACCGGAACACAACCTTGACTATCCTGCCATTTTCGATGCTTCGATCGGGACGCCGGCTGGAGAGGCTTCCCGGGAAACATAGCTAGTTAGATCCTTCTGGATTAAGCAGCTAGGGCGTAATTTGATTCGCCTTCTGTGTTTTGAGAACTGAGATTAACGAGCGATATTCACGAAGCTCGACATGCTTACTTACTATCTCTACCTGCTGTCAAAACCTGTCGGCCCCAATGCTTGTAGTAATTGTAATACTACAAAGATACGAAAAATGAGTGGCCGGTGGTTTGTCAGAGATCCGAGAAGTAACGACTGGACAGAGTTCCTTCACTCCCGGAATCAAAATCCGATGTTCGTTATTCGAAATTCCGCTCTATAACGGCAATTCGCCTTGAGTGCCTGTTTCTTTTGCAGGCTCTTCAGCCCTTGGTGGTACTATCTCAGGCAGTTTAACTGTAGGTTGTTGCTGCATTTTTTTATCAGGCGACATATTCAACTCTTCTTTTATCTCGTTCAGCCCTGAGCTTTCCTGTATATCGCGCTGCACGCTGCTTGCTGCTTCTCTAAATTCCCTCATGGCCTTGCCCAATGTTTTAGCAACCCCCGGTATGCTCTTTGAACCAAAGAACATAAGGAAGACTACTGCTATAAGCAGGAACTCCCCTCCGCTGAAATCTAAAAATAATAAATGCGAAGCCATTGCTGAATATTTAACATGGCAAATTTAGACTAAATACAGTTCACAATAATTCTATTTCAACCCCAAACTCCTAAAGGGGCTTTAAATACACACCCGCTCAAAGCCCCTTTAGGGGTTTAACAAAAAGCCCCGCATAAATGCAGGGCTTTCTATAGGTTATATGAACCAGAACTTAGTTTACTGCCTTAACAGGCTTAGGTTCTTCTTTCTTCTTTGTCCTGTCAAAATCAATTACAATAGGTGTTGCAATACATATTGAAGAATAAGTACCTACAATAATACCTATCAACAAGGCGAAAGCAAATCCTTTAATAGTTGTACCGCCAAATATGAAGATAGCCAACAATACAAAGAATATACTTAACGAGGTATTGATAGTACGGCTAAGAGTAGCATTAAGCGCGTAGTTAATAACCTCGGTCTTGTCTTCGCCTTTATCAATTTCGCGTTTGTGGCGCTTGGTAAGGTATTCACGAATCCTATCGAACACAACCACGGTATCGTTCATTGAGTAACTCATAACTGTTAAAATAGCAGCTATAAAGTCTTGGTTAATTTCAATTGAGAATGGAACAATACCCTTGAATATGGTAAATGCCGCCATAATCATTAAAGCATCGTGGAACAGCGCCACTACTGCACCTAAGCCGTACTGCCATCCGCGGAAACGTATAAAGATGTATATGAACATGAGTAAACACGCCAATAATACCGACCAGATAGCTTTCGACTTAATATCTTGCGATACAGCCTCACCTACCAGTTCTGAACTCATAATGGTATAGTGGTTGTGTAGTTTGCTCAATCCGTCATTCAATGCACTTTCAACCTGACTTTCTGCAGTCTTCGATTGGTCAGCAATTAAATATGAAGTAGTGATCTTTACCTGTTCGTTGGTACCATAGGTTTGTACTTCTGGTGCTTTACCACCAAAAGAAGCAGTAAGTGCATTTGATACATTTTCTACTGTAGGTGCATTATCAAAACGAACTATATAAGTACGTCCACCTTTAAAGTCAACACCCATATCATATCCTTTAGCAAAGAATGATATTAAACCACCTAATAACACAGCGCCTGAAATTATGTAGTATAAGTGCCTGCGTTTTACGAAGTTGATATTGATATTGCGGAATGCATTACGTGTAAACGTAGTGTCGAATGCAATGGTCTTTCCTTTCGAAAGTGTGCGTTCGAACATTAAACGTGTAATGAATAATGCGGTGAACAATGAAGTAGGTATACCAATGATAAGAGTTGTAGCGAAACCTTGTATTGGGCCTGTACCATAAGCATACAGAATGATACCTAATATAAATGTAGTTACGTTACCATCTATAATCGAATACTTAGCAAAACCAAAACCATCTTTTATAGCATTAGCCAGTGTTTTGCCCAATGCAAGCTCTTCACGTATACGTTCAAATATCAGGATGTTCGCATCTACCGACATGGCTATGGTAAGCACTATACCGGCAATACCCGGTAAAGTTAGTACCGCACCGAGCGATGATAATATACCCAATACAAAGAATACGTTTATTAACATGGCAGCATCAGCTACACGGCCGGCTTGGTTATAATAAACCGCCATAAACACGAGTACTAATAACAACGCCACGATGAAAGAGATAAGTCCTGAGCGGATAGATTCTTTACCCAATGTAGGACCAACTACGCTTTCTGATACAATGTGCGCAGGAGCAGGTAAACGACCTGCCTTTAATATGTTTGCCAAATCGGCTGCTTCCTTAGGAGAGAAGTTACCGGTGATAGAAGACCTACCGCCTGTAATTTCATTTTGCACAACAGGAGCTGAGTAAACGATATCATCTAATACAATAGCTACACAACGACCTACGTTTTCTTTCGTGATCCTTGCCCATTCAATAGCAGCAGCAGGAGTCATGGTCATAGCAATTTGCGGGTGGCCTTGGCCTTGTTGTTCGTATTCAACACGTGCATCAGTAATAATATCGCCCGATAACGGAGCACGTCCATTAGGTGTAGTAATCTTAATAGCAATCAGGCCATACTTAGCAGAATTGTCGTTACTGCCTGTAGAAGCCTTACTTGCATCTTTAGGACGAACCCATAAGAACCTTGCCTTAGCAGGGAACAATGACCTAACTTGAGGAATACGCAGGTAAGCACCGATCTTTGCAGTGTCTTCAGATTTTGCATAACCCAATTCAGGGCCATGCGGATCAAGGTGCCTATCAAGCATTGAATATAATGGACTCATCTTAGCATTACCTTGCTTAACTGAATCTTGTTTTGATGCAACTGCGTTTTTGCCTGTATCAGCTGAACTTCCGCCTAATAATTTATTATGAATGTTGTTTGAATCAGCTGCATTAGCTTTAACTGAATCAGCGGTAACTACCATTTTACCGGTAGAGTCCATCTTGGCACTACTTGCAACAGGATTCGAAAGTATGCTGGCCAAAGTCTTGTTCATCAAATCAAGGTAGCCTTGCACTTCTTCAGCATTGTAAGTTGACCAAAACTCTAAATCAGCAGATCCTTGTAAAAGCCTTCTTACACGTTCCTTATCGCTAATACCAGGTAATTCAATTAATATACGGCTGGTGCTAGGCAACATTTGAATGTTAGGCTGAGCAACACCAAACTTGTCGATACGAGCCCTTAGTGTTTGTTGTGCTGTTGTAATAGCATCCTTAGCACGGCTCTTAATTAGCGCAAGTACTTCGTCGTTGGTGCTGTTATAATTAATAAAGTCTTTTAACTCAATGGTTTGAAAATAGGTCGCCAGTTTGCCATTTGGGTTTAGCTTTTGAAATTCTTCGCCAAAAAGGTCAACAAAATCACGGGTCGAATGCATGTGGTCATCACCGGCAGCAGCAATAGCTTTATTAAAAATAATGTCGGTATTGTTGTTCGACATCTTCTTAATAATATCACCTTCCGAAATTTCTAAGGTAACGTTCATACCACCTCTAAGGTCAAGCCCAAGGTTGATACTCTTTTCCTTACACTCTTCGTAAGAATATTGGGCAATGCCCATATCATACACAGTCTTGTTCTTTACCGAATCAAGGTACCCGTCATTAGCTGCAACAGCAACTGAATCAAGGAAATTCCTTTTGCGAGCGGTGTCGCCTTTTGAATAACTGTCGGCAAGTTTTACTACACCGGGTTTGGTTATATATTTTTGGGAATAATCTTTTGCTTCACCCTCAGTTTTAGCTGAAAAATATGTGAAAGAAAAATAATAAACACATGCGAGAGCTAATAGAATAGCGAATAACCTAACAATACCTTTGTTTTGCATTACATTTTAATTTGGGTCGGCAAATATAGAAAAATATTACTTTGTTTTCCTGTAAGCCTGTATTACCTTTTATTTACCCGTAAAATGCAGGTTATCAGTACACTTAAATGCCATTTTTACCTACCCAGATGAAAAAGCATTAATTCTTCTATAGGATACGGCAGTATTTTGCCAATGGAAATGTTCTTCTTTTGAGCTGATTTTTTGAGCATATCGGCATAATTATAGGCAATTGAGCCAATAAAATGCACTTGTTTCTTAGTATAATCAGGATATCGGCACACGTGCTTTTCCAGAAAAACATCAAAACAGCCTTCTATCATATGAGCAAAATATGGGTGTTCTTTATGTTCACCCAAAAACCTGCTAAATGAAGCCAAAAAACGGTTCGCTTCCGGCTTTTCATATACACGCTTTTCAATCTCTTCCTTTGTCATATGAAAGGTATCATTGAAATTTTGGGCAAGGTCCGCAGGCAATTCGCGGTTCAAATAAGCTTCCAGCAAACTTTTACCTAAGTGCGACCCACTGCCTTCGTCACCTAAAATATAGCCTAGGCCGCCTATTACTTCAACAATTTTCTTCCCATCGAATAAACAAGAGTTTGAACCTGTACCCAAAATGCAAACTATACCTTCTGAACTAGCGCATGCAGCCAAGGCTGCTCCCAGTATATCATGACTTATATGTATATCGGCACCCGGAAAACATTGCAACATGGCATCTTTCATAAGCTGGCACTTACTGATGCTTGAACAGCCGGCTCCATAAAAAAACACTTGGGTTACTTTAGCCCCGTGTGGAAAAACCGGGATAAGAGCAGTTTGTATTTCCTCAACCACCTCACCCTGAGATTTAAAGTATGGGTTTAACCCTTCGGTAAGAAAATGATATATCTTCTTATTCTCATCAGCTAAACGCCACGAAGTTTTAGTAGAGCCACTATCTGCAATAAGTAACATTCTGATCAATATAGGTTTAAAGTGCTTATTTCTGCAAAATTGCTAAAAAGCATGTAACCAAAAACCTTAAACTTCAGTAATGCGCATAATTACTGGTTGAAACCCGTTTAATAGGAAAAAAAATATACTTTTGGGGAGCATTATTAATAGTAACCATCCGTTGAAAAAAAATCTACATAATTCCATGCGTATCCCCAAGGGTAGTATCATTATACTCAGCCTATTAGCTTTAGTTGTCTCTTTTCAGGTAAGTGCACAAAAAAAGAAAGTAAACAAAAATCCCGTAACTAAGGATAATTACAAAAAAATGTTTACCGATGCCAATGAGATGGCCGGCGAAAACTTTACAGACTCAGCCTTACATACATTTTTACTGTTATATAAGTACGATACCAATAATGCTAACCTGGCTTACAATGTTGGTGATCTTTACCTTAAAACACCTACTCATAAAGCTGATGCATTACCTTATTTACAAAAGGCAGGCGCACATGTAACATCTAAATACAGGCCTGATGATCCATACGAAAAAAATGCACCTCCGCCAGCCTATTATGATTTGGCCCGTGCCCAACACTTAAATTATCAGTTCGATAAAGCAATTGATAATTTCAACAGGTTTAAAAAACTACTTCCAAAGAAAGATGACCGCCAAGCTGATTGTGATTATTGGATACAATGTTGCAACAACGGCAAAATACTAATTCAGTCTCCGGTTGCTTGTAAGGTTATAAATATTGGCGATAGCATTAACGGTATCTATCCGGACTATTGCCCTGTACTTACCGCTGATGAGCAGGATATTTTCTTTACATCGCGCAGACCTGCTTTGGGTGATTCTACTAAAGATATTTATGGTAGCTATTATGAAGATATCTGGACAGCACATGCTAAAGCTGATGGAGGCTGGAGTACTGCCCGAGATATAGGCACCCCTGTAAATAGTGCGGGTAATGATGCAACCGTTTCTATTTCTCCAGACGGACAAACTCTATTTGTATATAAAGATAATACCGAAGGTGACGGCAATATATTTGTAAGTTACAAGAGTGGTAACCTATGGTCAAACCCAACTTTTATCGACTCTGCCAATTCGGGTGTTGTAAATAGCCCTGCGCACGAACCAAGTGCAGCACTTAGTCCTGATGGGCAAACGCTTTATTTTGTGAGTGACAGGCCAGGTGGACTAGGCGGTACCGATATTTACAAGGTTAGCATACAAGACAATGGAGCATGGGGCAACCCCACCAATCTTGGACCAACAATTAATACCAAGTACGATGAAGAAGCCCCTTTTATACACCCCGATGACTCCACCATGTTCTTTAGTTCAAAAGGACATAATACAATGGGTGGCTTCGACGTGTTTATGACCCATCTAAATAATAAAGGCGGTTTTAGTGAACCCACCAATATGGGTTATCCTATTAATACTCCTGATGACGATATTTACTTCAGTCTTTCAGGTGATGGCAGACGCGCTTATTATTCATCAATACGCCCGGGTGGTTATGGTGAAAAAGATATTTATGAAGTACTTTACACTACTCCTATTCCTGTTGAACCGGTTGCAGTGCTTGTAGGTTATATTAAGAACCCTGACGGCGGACCATTAACCACCAATGTTTTAATAACCACAACCCAAAAGGGCGCCACAGTCTCTTCAAAAACAAGAGTAAATCCTAAAACCGGTAAATTTTTGCAAGTGTTACGGCCTAACACTGCTTATAATGTAGTTATAACATCTAACGGGCAAACCGTATACAACCAGCCTTTTTATTTACCTGCTGATAGTTCGTATAGCCATTTATCACGTTCATTCTTCCGTACAAGCATTATACTTGGTGATACCACTAATGCATTCGAACCTAAAAAGAAGGGAACTACACCAATTGCTGCTAAAGCCAAAGCAAATATGGGAGGTGAGTTTATTAACGATAGCCAAGCCCCGCTACCTATGATAAGAATACAATTAGTTAACGATAAAGATTCTGTTATAGCCACAACTATTACTGATAAGAGTGGACACTTCACATTTAACCAATTGCCAAAGGATTGCAATTACATGTTAAAAGCTGATTTAGATGATTCTAAACTAAAGGATTACAAGCACGTTTACCTGACTGATACCACTGGTAGAATAGTACGTGATTATGACCTGAGAAAAAAGAAAGATGTTTACTATAAAGACTTGCCAGTTGACTTAGCGAGTTTGCAAACACTCCCACTTGACGATTCAAAGTTAAAAGCTCAAAAATACAGCCGCGATACTGCCAATATGCCAAAGTCTGATGCTGACTTTACACGCTATTTTGCCTATAACGTAGACAAAATAAAATCGGGCGATGCTGACTTTATAACATTACTGGATAAAATTGCAGCTAAGGCCGGTAACGGAAATGTAACTGTTACTATAAGTGGTAGTGCATCTAAAGTACCTACGCACCTCTTCTCGCACAGCAATAACAAATTAGCAACCCTGCGTGCATCTGATGCTGAATATGCTATTAAAGCAGGATTGAAGGCCAGAAAGATCGATGTATCGAAGATTACATTTACTGCAGATCATACGGTACAAGGCCCTAAATATGATGGCGATGCTGCCGACCAGGTTAAGTACGAGAAATTCCAATATGTAAAAGTTTACGTAAAATAATACCCTACATATCATGAAAAAAACCTCTGTTCTTTCTATCTGCTTATTATTTACAACCGGTGCATTTGCACAACAAAAAGCAGCAACAACAACAGGCGCTAAGCCCGTGCATCATGCTGCAAAGCCTTCGCTTTCTCCTGAAAAACTAAAAATGCTTTGCAAACCATGGAAACTGGATACTATTGAAACCTTTGGCGTAGCTAAGCCTGCAGGCGACGCGCAAAAAAATGACGGAATCACCATGTTAGCCGACAGTACCTTATTCTTAACGCTTGATAGCAAAGCAGCTACGGGTAAGTGGATGACAGGTTCAAGTCCGAAGATCATTAATACCGTTACAGGAACTAATTTGGAGAACAAAAAAATGTTCACCATTATGAAATTATCAGACGACTACCTCGAATTAGAATACCAGAGTCCTGACCTTATAAGGACGCATTACTTCTTCTCTGCTAAGAAGTAATTAGAATAACCTATTTTTCTAAGAGTTTGAAAAGGCCTGGATTATTTTTCTCCCGGCTTTTTTGCTGGTTGCTTTTGCTGACGCTTAAGTGCATCAAAAAATCTCTTTGCATTATCATTGGTTGGGTCAAGGCCCAATACCCTGTTCCAATATGCCTTTGCAAGCTCTACGTTACCTTTCAAATATGCACAGTTAGCTGAATATCCTAAAGCAATAACCATACCGTCTTTATTTTTAACACTATCATTTCCTATCTTTTGAATATACATATTGGTGGCAGGCAATGCTGAACCGGTATTTGTTGAATCAATAGCCTGGTCAGAGTATGCCTTCCATTGGTAGCCTATAAGCAAATCTCCACGTTGGCTTATCACATTCGAAAAAGCAGAATCTGCTTTCAGGTATTTTTTGCAATCGTATGCCGCTCTACCCAAATAGTAATAGCTGTTTATATCGTTCTGAGTGTACTGTACACGCTTTTGAAAATACATGATAGCTCCGCTACAATTATTATCTAAGTAACAAATGGTACCCATTTGCGAATAAATATCAGAAGCATCGCCTGTTGCCCCTTGCGAAATAAGCATAGTAGCCGCTTGATTCATTTTAACCATGGCTAAAGAGTCCTGGTTGTTCTTAGAAAGCAATTTGCCATAATACGTATAGTCAGATGCCAGTACTTTTATACTTGGTTTATTACTTGCCTTAGCGAAGAATTTATTAATGTTGTTCAGTCCATTCTTGTAATCCTTAATCTCGAACTGGCAATAAGCCAATACACGGTATAGTATCACATCCGAAGAATCTTTGGCTTGAATTTTTTGTATTTCGCTTATTGCATCATTATATTTTTTTGCCAGGTATAAGAACTTAGCATACCTGTCTCTTGCGCTCAATGCATCATTCAGGGCTAGGTACTTTTTATATTGAGCAATTGCCTCATCGTAACGTTGTGCAAGCGCAAGCATTTCTGCTTTTTGGCGATACGCCGGTGCAAAAGTAGAGTCTACCTGGTTTGCTTTTTGGTAATAGGTGTAAGACAGGTTATAGTTAGCCGCATTCTGGTAAACCATACCTTCTCTTAAAATAGCAATAACGTTCTTAGAATTAAGGCTGAGGGCCTTTTCGTATTGGCTAATTGCATTTGATGCATTGCTCGGATCAGCAGCCCATTGTGCATCTCCCAGGTCAATATATAGGTCAGGGTTCTTAGAATCTAATTTAATAGCCTGGTTCAACAGGTCAATAGCTTGCTTAAGATCACGGTTGGCTGTAGGGGCTCCTGTATAAGCTTCTGCTATTTTAGCCAACACAATCGGGTCCTTAGACTTTGATAATGTTTTTGCTTTATAAAAATTGTCATTAGCATCCTGCACATCACCAAGGTTCAATACTATTTTACCAAGCCCGGCATAGTTCAATGCATTGGTAGGGTTCATTTTTATACCCTTTTCATACGCGGCCTGGGCTGAGTCCATTTTACCCCATGCGTAAAAATTTTCTCCCTCGTAAAAATAATTATCTCCGTTATCAGACTTGGCATTTATAAGGCTCTTGTACATTTTATCAGCCTTCTCAAATTGTTCGTCCTTATTGGTTTGTATGGCTTGTTTCAGATCCTGACCAAATGATGCTACTGCAAAAGTTAAACAGGTAACTAAAATTGCGTTCTTCTTGCTGAATTTTCCTTTCATGATGATGAAATTGATAAGCTTCAAAGTTAAAAAGATTTGTTAAACTATCTATAGCCTCTAGCTAATGGCTTCCTATACTAATACCTGATTATTTCCGTAGGCACTGTGGCTGGTAACAGCCCTGCCCTTAATACAATGCGCTGGCCCTTTTCGCCGGTAATAAAGGCTGTAAACCCGCTACCTAATCCTGTCCTCGATTCGCGTTTAATAATGTATACGTTACGACATAAAGGATATTGATTCATTTTAAGGTATGCCTGGAAAGGTTGGTAAAAATCGTTTATGTTAGTGCTTTCTTTATGTGAAATGCCCACGACTTTTACGTTGCTTAAAAAACGCATAACGGTCGAATCGTAGTTATCGCTTATCCAGTTTACGCTTATAATACCCATAGCATTGGGGTTCTTGCTCACATAGTTAATTACTTCAGTGTTGCTATTAAGTGCGAAACAATAGCCCGGGAATTTTTTGCCATGTGTAATACTGTCTCTTATGTAATGCGAATTGCCTGAGTTCTCATGGTCAAATACCACAGCCATTTTGTCAAGTTTCGATTTTGCATTTACTTGAGTCCAAAGACTATCATCTCCGTTAAATATGGCCTTTACCTTATCGAGCGTAAGTAAAGAATCAGGGTTATTGTTATTTACAATAAGCGCCATTGCATCGGTTGCTATCTTTATTTGCTCAGGGAAATAATTCTTCGAATGGAAATAATCTTCTTCGCTTTTGTTTAGTTTTCTTGAAACTACTGCAAAGCGAATAGAATCAGATGCCATTAGATCTTTTACAACTGAATCTTCAGTTTCGTACTTAACATTAATGTGCGCATTAACGTACAAAGCCTGGAACACCTTTATTTCCGCTTCTATAACGGGTTTGTATGCGTCGTCGGCCACAATATGTATTGAGCCTGAAGTAGCAGTATCGGTTGGTGAGTTCTTATCCTGCCCGCATCCAAAAGGGAATACAGCAAGCAATAGAATACCTAACCAAGCGCGTTTCCATATTGTATTACACAGAGTCAGATTCATTTTATTAAAATTAGTTTGAAAATTTATTCTTCCTTGCGCATTTGCCTGAAGCGCTGAATAAAAAGATATAGCCTGAAGATACCGTAACCTGTAATAGCACCGCCTAATAACCTGGAATTGGTATCGCTTAAATTAAACAGGTTAAAACCACCCATTAGCATAACTATACCCAGGGCAATATAAAAGAATGACATTATAGCGCCAACGAACATTAATAGCCTTGACGGCGCATTACCAGCCATACCGATAAATTAGTTGAGTACGAAACGGATAGGGATGTTGTACGATACCCTCACAGGGTGACCGTTCTGCATACCTGCGCCCCACTTAGGCATAGCCGATATAACCCTTACAGCTTCTTTATCGAGGCCTGGGCCACCCGGAACACCTTTCAATACTTTTACACTCGTAATTGAACCATCGCGCTCAACAATAAAGTTGATGTACACTGTTCCTACTATTTGTGCTTCTTTTTCTACTTCAGGGTAGTTAATATGTTCGCTGAGGTACTTATTTACATCAAACGGAGGTGTAGGCATCTGTTGTACAATAGTAAACACCTGGTTATTGTTATCACCAATTGCGGTGTTAGCTGCTATAGGTGCCAATACAGTATCCTTACCTTTTTGGTTAACATTACCTACGTTAGTTGTCTGTATTTCCTTAACCGTTGGCGGAGGAATAGAGTCTAATACATGCTTCACAACTTCCGGAGGAGTAACCTTTAATTCCTTAACCAGTTCCTTTGGTGGAGGTGGTGGAGGCGGAGGTGGTGGCGGAGGCTTAATTGGGTTAACAGGAGGAGGAGCAGTAAGCTTCACATCCACTGTAACAGTTTTATCTTTGGTTTTCTTTTCTACGTTGTTTAATATTACCGGTAAGCTGATGGCTAATACTACTGCACCAACACCAAAGCCTAAAGCTCTTAATAATATATTCTGATACCTGCGGCGTACATAATATGCACCGTATTCTTTGTTCTTTCCTTCGAATACAATTTCATTACGACCATAACTCGTAACATCATTCCAACCACCGCTTGTCTTGCCTTCTGCCATAGCGCTATTTGATGTTATGTTTTTGATTGTAGTCCTTTATAATATTAATATCAGCTTTTGATGCATCAATTAATGCGTATTTACCTACGTTGCAAATGTCCATCTCATCGAGCATGGTTACAACATTCACATATTTTGCAACTGAGTCGGTTTTAATAATAACGAACATAGCTTCTTTCTTTCCTTCAGCATTATCTTTCAGCTTATCGTAAACACTGTCAGATATTTTATTAGCCTGATGCTGTGCAGTAGCGGTCGCCAGTTGTTGATTTACAAAACCGTTGAAATTCATAATCACCTGGCGAATACCCTTTGAAGAGAAATCACTTGTTCGGATCACTTTATCAGTACTATCTAAACTTTGAGGCAATTGGCCCTTGTAATAATAGATCTTGTTATTTCCGCTTAAAATAATGGTAAGCGATGTTGTATCCACTTCTGTTTTATGAGTAGAATCTTTAACAGGAGGGGTAAGGCCAATAACTTTAGGCTTGCTGAATGTAGTAGTTAACATAAAAAAGGTAAGCAGTAGGAAGCCTAAATCTACCATAGGGGTCATATCGATCCTGGTAGAAAGCTTTTTTGCTCTCTTTTTCTGGTGTTTTCCATGTCCACCACCACTACTACCACCGCCATCTACATCTGCCATATTATATTATTGCTCAGTGTTTTTATTGAGGTCTTGCTTTCATACTGGTTATTAACTCAAAATGCGACACGCCTTGCTTCTGACATATATCAATCACTTGCTTAACCACTTTATACTTAGCTCTCGAATCGGCTTTAATTGCAAAGCTTGCGCGTTTGGCATCCTTTTGTCCGGCAGCTACTTTATCGGCATACACGGTTGCATCAGCAGTAATACCAAGGTTTACCCAGTCAGCCAATTCATTACCTTTAGTGCTATCGGTAGGTATACCCAACGATTGGTCATTCATAGGCTTACGGTCGCTTTCACCAGCCTCTATATACTGTTTCATCTTAGCCATTGGCTGCCCGAAAGCACCCATAACCGAGAAACGTTGAATATCGTTATCGGTAAGTATTACTTTATACTTGCCAGCCATATAACCGATCAGTGTTTTGCGTACATCCTTGCTGTCCATATCATAAAACACACGGCCAACGCTATCAATGTTAACGGTAATAACGTTATCTGGCAACTTGGTGGTAGAAACTGAGAACGGAATAGTAACCGTTACAGCTTCATCTGGCCTGAACTTAGTGGTGAGCATAAAGAACGTCACCAGCAAGAACGCCAAGTCAACCATGGGCGTCATGTCTATAGAAGGACTGCTTCGGGGAAGCTTAATCTTTGGCATACCTTAACGTGTAAGCTTAGGGTGTGTTACTAATTATTTCTTGTGAGAAGCAGAGTAGGTTTGTACAATGCTATAACCAGCTTCATCCATACCGAAAGTAAGAGAATCGATAAGGCTGTTGAAAAGGTTATAGAATATGATACCCAAAGCAGCAGCAGAGATACCTAGGAAGGTATTGATAAGCGCTTCAGAAATACCGTTTGCCAAACCAATAGCGTCAGGCGCACCTGCGTTAGCAAGAGCGGCAAACGCCTTGATCATACCAAGTACTGTACCTAACAGACCAACAAGTGTTGCGATAGATGCGCAGGTAGATATGATAACTAAGTTCTTTGATAACATTGGAAGTTCCAATGCAGTAGCTTCTTCCAATGATTTTTGGATAGCAGCAATCTTTTCTTCTTTTTCTAAGTTAGTATCGCCTTCAACTTCGCTATACTTAACCAAGCCCGAACGGATAACGTTAGCAACAGAACCCCTTTGCTTGTCGCATTCTGCAATAGCACCTGTTAAATCGCCATTCGATACCATGTCCCTAACTTTCCTTACAAAGCCTTCAACTGAACCCTTGCCCTTTGCAGCAGCAATGGTAATGAAACGCTCTATAGTGAATATAAGTACAATAAGCAGGATAGCGATAAGAAGTGGTACAATAACACCACCTTTATACATAACCGCTAAAAAGTTTCCTGGCAATGGCTTGTTATCATGGTTTCCACCTTCGAAGTTACTGCCTGCTCCTAATACAAATGAGTAGAGCGCCCAGCCTACTACAACTGAAATGATAATTACAATTGGTCCGAAGTAAGGGATTCCGCCTGATTTTTTTTCCTGTGCCATAACTAATTAGATTGAAGGGTTATGTTTAATTATTGGTTATTAACTTTAGAAAATAAGATTTATTGTGAGCGACAAATATAGAAAAAGATATTTATGCAAAACAAAAAACTGTTTTTTTTAGAAGCTTTAGACTAAAAATTATTGTTTACACCCCTGCCCGCCCTGTTGTTAGCAGGAAAAGTGCCTATAAATGCAGTATTTGAGCCTGTAATACGTAATAGTCGTTAGGGCCGCCATTACTACGTTGGTACAAAAAGGCTATTACATAGCAGTGCGCCATGTTCAATAAGCTGGCAGGCACAGCAGGTGGCGTAGTAATAGCGCTACCATTGTACCTGAACTTTGCGGAATTGAATGCATAATATTTAGTTACAGGAATATTGGCCCCGTTAAATGAAATAGCATCACCCCATGAGCCATTGATAGCCGAACGCAACACAAAACGATGTACGAAGTATTGTATAGATGAACCTCCGCTGGTTTGCCAGTCAAGCACACTATCTTCTACTACCAGCATTTGCAGGTAATACGAAAAGTTCGCCTTAGGCGCATTTTTTAAAGCTACCGTAACCTGTGTACCGAATATTTGTTGTTTTATCCAGCAGCTATCTATCATAGTTATAGACGCCAATTGAGGAGTGGCAACAATAGAATCGACTACAGTACCCCAGTTACTATACTGTATATCTTCTCCCCAGTTGCCATTATAATATATACGGTTAACCATACCCTGTGGTACACCCAGATTTGTGCTATTTACTAAGGTGGCATCCCAGGCTGTTCCGGCAGTGGTTGTATAATCTACTTTATAAGCAGTATCGGGCAAGCCCGGTGCAACAAGTGGAGCCCCTACTTCACCGGCTGTATCGGCATCAAAGCCTACGTTTACTTCCATAGATACTACCTGCTTTCCGTGAGGACCATTTAAAATACTTTCTGCTGCGCTAACCGCTGATGGGCAATTTGTGCAGAAATGGCCCATATAATCTTCGAGCAATACTTTTGTTGACGTCGAATCTGTTGTACGGGTAACATGGTCAGGAGGACTCGATGGCAAAGACGAATACTGCGTTTTCGAAATAATGGGATTATTTATTTTATCGCATGATGAAATAACAAACAACGTAATCATCAGTAAAGAGGCGATCAAATATTTACTTGTTCTCTTATTCATCGTTAAAAACTATTTGTAATAGAAATAGAAAAGCCATCGGAAGCAGGCACTTCTCTACAAACACCACCTACACATAATATACCCGAACGGGTTTTACCGTAGCCTAATGTTACACGAAGCGCATTATGCGTATAGCCGCCTGTAATAGTATAATAGTGTATTTGTTGATTTGAAATTGGATTGCCATAATTATATTCATCCAACAATCCGGCAAACCAGTTCGAACCAAAGTTCATTTCGGCCATACCGAAAGCCCAACTGCCCTGATCCTTTTTTGTATAAAGTTCCTGAAACTCGAGATGTAATGTGTTTGATTCGGCAATGCGGTAATACCCATCAGCGATACCAATATTGCAATGAATGATACCGTAACCCACTTCATCTTGTATCACATCTTTATTGTAAGCTTCATCCTGGTATTGCAATATCATTCTGAACTTAGAAGAGAATTTATGTTTCAATTCAAGTGTGAGGTTGTTAAAATAAATTTTGCTACTTACCCCAAAGTAGTTTACTGAATATGCCTGGCGGGTGGTATTTAAATCGTTCAGGTTGGTTGTATCTAATGCATTAATGGCAGAGAACTCTGCATCCAATTCAGTTCCATGTTCACCACCGAGTAAACTTCCCTTAGGTATTGTGTACCTCATCTCAGCATCAAGGCCCATTTCTCCGTTTGGTTGCGTAGCATACGGATAAATTTGCGCGAGTTGGTAGGTTTCATCGCGAGGTAATGCAGGCAGGTAATTAATATCTAAATTATTTTGGGTTGCAGTCCTGTCCGATTTAAAACTCATGTTATCAATACTCTCCCCGCTGAGTGAAACTGAAAAACCTTTGGTTGAATAATTGGTGCGGACTAAAAATGCCTGCCCCGGATGATATATATAAGCATTAACTACCGATGGGTCATTGATCTTATACGCATACTCCGAATAAAAAGAGAATCCACCGTTACTGATCGTTATTCTTCCGGCAGATGCACCCACATTGCCCGGTACATTATAGGTAGTGTTATCTGGTGCCTGGTAATTGCTTACAAAACTACCACCCAATATTATTTTTGTTTTTACAGTATCCCAGTGTGGTATTAATTGATTCAAATTTATTTCTCCATCAATACCGCGAACAATGCCGGTACCCTCACCCCAAAAATAACGCTGGTGCCCAATTACACCCTTTACTGAAATGCCTTTATATATATTATACTTAAGCCTGATGCCATCAATTGAATTATCTACACCCAATTGGTATTGCCAGTAGCTACGTAGAACAAGTCCGCTACCAAACTGTTCATAAAAATTACCCGCCGTTACATCAATAGTTGAATCGGCAAAACGAATGTATTTGTAAGCAATACCTTGTCCGTTGTATCGGGCATCATATCCATTAAGTGCATCTTCATATGCTTCGTAACGTACACCTGCCGATATTTTTCCATTCGTATAATCGAGTTGGGTAAAAGCATTCATTCCCATTTTCTCAGGCACTGATGGTGCACCAATAACCGAATCGGGTTTATAGGTTTGCGCATCTATTTCCATACTGCCATGCAACTGTCCCTGATCTAATACCTGCGCTTGTAATATGGGTACAACAAAAAGACTTGTTATGAACAGTAATTTTTTCAGCATACTATTTTTTTGCGGCTAGTTTCTTTACAACTTCAAATGCCTTATCCTCATCGCCATCGTTATATGAATTATGAACCCATACAATTTTACCACTGCCATCTACCACCATGGTACATGGCGTATCCATTACATTCATAGCTTCCTGTACCTTACCATCCTGGTCGAGATACACTTCATATCTCCATCCTTTATTTTTCACAAACGAAGCCACAGTAGTTGTATTATGTACCGTATCTACTGCAATTATGATCATCTTAACGCCCGTCTCTTTTTGCCAGTAGTCATATTTATCAGCAATAGCGTTCAATTCTTTAATGCAGGGTACACACCAGGTTGCCCAAAAATCTATTATCATGGGCTTGCCGTTATTATTAAACTTTGATGTATTGAATGGAAGCCCGCTCACCGTCTTAATTGGTACAGCCGGAATTTTTGCATCCCTCACCTCTTGCGAAAAGAGATTGCCACTAATTAAAATAAGTATTGCAATAATATATCCCCTCATGCCTTGTGCTATAACGCACCGAATGTAAAAGTAAGGTTATTTTTTAGCAACCTTCTTAAGAGCGTCATACAATTTATCTTCGTCGCCTTCCAGGTACGAGTTGTGGGTCCATACTATTTGTCCGTTGCCATCAACAATAAAAACACAAGGGCAATTAATTACTTGCATAGCATGTTGAAAATCCTGGTTAGGATCGAGGTATGATTCGTAGGTCCAACCTTTTTGTTTTATGAATGGAGCAACCTTATCCATAGTGCGTGTATCATCTACCGAAACAATAATTATTTTAACTCCCGTCTCTTTTGACCATTTAGCGTATTCATCTGCTATGGCTTCCAGTTCAGCAACACAAGGCTTACACCAGGTAGCCCAAAAATCTATTATAACCGGTTTGCCATCATTCGAAAATTTCGAAGTGTTAACCGCAGAGCCATCCATCTTTTTAACCCACACGGCAGGTATCTTAGAATTCTTTATTCCCTGCCCAAATACATTTACTGAGGCAAACAATACTAAAAGAAGAATGGTCTTTTTCATGGTGGTAACTAATTAGTAAAGTTTAGTGCGATACTACTAACCTGCGAAATGCAACATTGGCGCCAGCCGCTTGTAACCTGCATATGTAAACACCCGATGGCATATCTGATGTATCTAAGCTCATGCTTTCTTTAGCCGAACTTAAATTCATTGTTTTCACAACCTGCCCTAATGAGTTATAAATACTCATTGTTCCACTATAGTCGGTATGATATGTAAAACTAACCGCGTTGTTTGCGGGATTAGGATAAAGTGAAGACATCTTCAAATTATTCGCCACAATGGTTGGCACACTGGTTGGAGTAATAACAAACTTTACAAAGAACCAGGTTGAATCACTTGCCGATGCTGTTCTTACATCATATCGTATAACCGTTGTACCTGCAGCAGATGGGTTATAGTCAGTATAAAGCGCATTAGTATCCTTGCCGGCAGGCACTAAAAATGTAGGAGACATGAAATTAGTATTGTCTGACACAATTTTATAACAAGCCGAACCTACACAAATGCTATATGTGCATCCGCTAACTGCAACCGCTGTTGGCACACAAATAACATTAGTGGAAATAGATTTGCCGCTGTTATTAATGTAGAACCTGTTACTTGACTGGTAGCCGGCCACACCACTAACATAAACAGTATCGCCATTTGGCAGCATAACTCCCGTAGTATCTTGCACCGATAACTGACTAAATCCAATAGTAACAGAACTAATTACGGTAAGTACAGAAAGGATTAACTTTTTCATTATAGCCTTTTATTACACTATTACTGTATCTCTAACTTTTGCACTGCAATACCATGACTGGTTATCATGCGCACAAAGTACATGCCGGGTTGCAAGTCACCCCTATTAATAACAACTTCATGTTTGCCTGCGGTTTGCTCACCATTGTTTAGGTTCATCAGCTTTTGGCCAAGTTCGTTCCAAACCTCAATAGTCACATTCTGACCTTGATTTAAGTTATAAACCACGTAAGTATTACTATTAGAAGGGTTTGGATACACATCCATTGAACCTGCATTGTTTGAAAGTTCATTAATACCCACAAATGAAGTAGGAACTGCAGTTGCAGCCTGGTAAATATATTGGGTTGTATTATCCTGAATGAATACAGTCATATGAGATCCAACTGAATCATATAAATACGTTTTAGGATCAGCGCCCCAAGGACGGTTCTTTGTCCAGCTTACATTTATAGTTTGTGAAGAACCCGGGGTAAATGCAGTTAATGTTGTACCACTCGATGTTGGTAACATATCAACCACTACCTGAGGGAAGTTTAAAACATACTGTAACCACGAGCTTGGATAATATCCACCGGCACCAAAATAAGAAACCGGATCTTCCGTGCTTTGATCGGCGGCGTATTTAATGGTATCGATGGTAAGCAAAGTTTGAGCAACACATCCTGCAGAAATATTACTATACCCTGTAATAGTAGCAGCCAGGCTATATTGATTTAAAGTAACATCATATGTACATGAAGTTATTTTAATTTTAAAAGGAGAACCTTTGATTTGCTCACTCTTAATATTTGCTGAACTAACCGCAGCCGGATTAACGTCAATACTTCCATCAAGTTTGGCATCAGGTATAGCATTAACTCCATAGTAATTCTGCCTGTTCACTACAAATATGTTATCTGTTTCCTGGTTCATATAATCGGTTCCCGGAAAATCCATGTGATACCTGGCAGGTATATTATATGACATTGTGTTTGCCATTACAGAATCAAGATTAGGTGCCGCATTTAAACATGGGTCACACGATGCTTGCATGAATTCTTCAAACATTACCATCTTTGGCTGAACACTATCAATTACCTGTATGTTAGATATTATAAGTGTATCATTTAAATGATTTTGATCTGCATTGCCAGAGTTAAGATTATCGGCCCATAATTTCATGGTGTAGCTTCCTATAGCAGATGGGGTCCATTTTACGGTATGTGTAACACTATCGTAATGAATAGACGGGGTGGACGCAATACTTGCACCTGTAACATTATCTATCTTGGCAGATGAGCCATTTACAGTCCAGTTAAGGTTAAATGACTTTAAAGTATCCGCACCAAAATTATCTACATTAGCTGTTATTGTATATGGTACCCCTACTCCATAATACTGATTACTATTGATGTTTGATGCTACAACCGATGCATCATAGTTAGGCTTTGTACCAGGTGAAAACTGATAGTAATCATTATCAGAATTAGCAGGCGTTGATGTTAATGATTGAATAGTGGGAGAACCAGCAATTTCATAAGCTGTTGTCGGGTTAATTTGTACACCTATAGAAAGATTAATAGGGTTATATATACCATTTGCACTAGTTGTATTACCAATACCAAATTCATCAACTACATAAATATTGTTTGTGGTTTCTTCCATAACAATGCCCCACATATTTTGTGAATTAGTATCTGTTGGGTTACCTGCAAACCACCATTCAATCCATAACTGGCGATGCGGAGCAGTTCCATAAACCTTACTATATATTTGTCCACCTAAACCTGCACCAGCTAAACCCCAAACACATATTGTGCTATCTGGCAAACTTGCGCTTGGTAAAGCACTGTTAGTTGGACCAACCGGTGTAGTAGCTGTCTTTGAAAAAGTAACATACCCACTCGAACTCACTTTATATTGCGTAACCGGTCCACCATTAAAATTAAATGTAAATGGTATGGTTTGCGATGCACTCAGTGTTAATTTATAAGCCTTTGCCGAGCCATATGTATAAATTGTAGTTATACCGGCAGGTGGGTTTCCTGTAGCTGTATTCAAATCAGGATCTGTATTTACTCCGCCTGGGTTACCAGGACTATTTAACACTGATTGGCTATAATACTGTGCCTTTGAGTTTATTGAAGCTGCCATCGCTAATACAAGTAGAGTGACATTCAGAAGTAAATTTTTTTTCATCTCGGGTTTATTTTATAATATCTAAAAACAAATCTAACTCTCAACTAGATAAAAACCAAATAAAAATGCATTTATTTTTACAAACCCTTAGTTAAAATCGATTTAGGTCAATATTATAACCACATAACTACCTGATACAAAAGGAAAAGGAAGGCTTTCGGCCTTCCTTTTCTATATCTATTACTTTTTATTAGGAATGTTCTCCTTCGTCTAGTTCTCCCTCTTCCATGGGAACAGTTTGAGGAACAAAGTCATGTGCTTTACCTGGCTTGCTGTAATCGTAAGCCCAACGGTGTACTACCGGCAGGTCACCTTCCCAGTTACCATGGCCCGGTACAATAGGAGTTGTCCACTCAAGGGTATTTGCATCCCATGGGTTTTGGCTCGATTTTGTGCCCTTGCTCATGCTGTAGAAGAAATTCACAAAGAATATAACTTGTGAAAGCACGCCAATAATAGCAAATGTGGTTACTATAATATTAATGTCTTGCAGTTTTGCCCATGGTGCATAAGCATCATTGGTGTAGTACCTACGTGGTACACCTGCTAAACCTAAAAAGTGCATTGGTAAGAATACGCCATACGCGCAAATAAAGGTTAACCAAAAGTGCCAGTATGCTAATTTCTTATTCATTAAGCGGCCAAACATTTTAGGGAACCAGTGGTACACACCGCCAAACATAGCAAGTACTGCAGATAATCCCATTACAATGTGGAAGTGAGCTACTACAAAGTATGTTCCGTGAACTGCTACGTCAAGTGCAGAGTCAGCAAGAATGATACCTGTAAGACCACCCGAAATAAATGTTGATACAGCGCCTACAACAAATAACAATTGTGGGTTAAAGGTTATAGAACCTTTCCATAATGTTGTAATGTAGTTGAATGCTTTTACTGCTGATGGTATGGCAATGAGCAATGTAGTGAATACGAATACGGAACCCAGGAAAGGATTCATACCGCTCACAAACATATGGTGACCCCATACGATAAAGGCAAGGAATGCGATAGATAACATAGACCCGATCATGGCACGGTAACCGAAAATAGGTTTACGTGCATTGATGGATATAATTTCGGACATCAAACCAAAGGCAGGCATAATTACAATGTATACCTCCGGGTGACCCAAGAACCAGAATAAGTGTTCGAACAATATTGGACTACCACCGGTTTGCGAAAGAGCCTGGCCACCGATATAAATATCAGAAAGGTAAAAGCTGGTTCCGAAACTACGGTCGAAGATCAAAAGAATAGCAGCGCCAAAAAGTACAGGGAATGAAAGCACACCCAAAATTGCGGTGATCAACAAAGCCCATATGGTTAAAGGAAGACGGGTCATTTTCATACCGATGGTCCTTAAGTTCACTATAGTTACAATGTAGTTCAAACCACCTAATAACGATGATACAACAAATAAAGAGATACTTGATAACCATAAGGTCATACCGGCACCCGAACCAGGTATTGCTTGTGGCAATGCGCTGAGCGGAGGATAGATTGTCCAACCGGCAGATGCAGGACCAGTTTCAATGAAAAGTGAAATCAACATCACTATCGAAGAAATAAGGAAGAACCAGTATGATAACATGTTCATCATTGGAGATGCCATATCACGTGCACCAACCTGAAGTGGAATAAGCAGGTTAGCGAATGTTCCGCTCAAACCACCTGTTAACAGGAAGAACACCATGATAGTACCGTGAATGGTAACTAAACCTAAATACATATTAGGATCGAGAATGCCACCCTTTGCCCATCTGTCACCTAAAAAGAAGTGCATAACGCTCGATTGTTGACCCGGCCATGCCAGTTGCAACCTGAACAATACACTCATAATAGCAGCAGCAAAGGCCATGAACATAGCAGTGAACAAAAATTGCTTGCTTATTATTTTATGATCCATACTGAACACATACTTCTCAACAAATGACTGAGAAGGGTGTTCATGATGGTGGTGATGCTGCGTGTGCTCCGCTGTGTGGGTAGCTTCGTGAGCGTGAGTTTCCATACTTACCTGTTTTATTGTTTCAAAATTAGTTCTTTCTTGTCAAATTTATTTCATGGCTACTGCTCCACCGTGGTTGCGCTTGTTAATAGCATCAAACTGAGGAGTTTTCTTAGCTAACCATTTTTCAAATTCTTCTTTAGTATCTACTACTACTTTCAGGAACATATTGTAGTGACCCGATCCGCAAACACGGTTACAAATAAGTATGTAATCGTAAGCAGTATCATGTGTTATAAGCCTCATTGAATCGGTAGTAATTGTAGGAGTAAAGTGCAAGTATGTGCTCATACCCGGTACGCAGTTGATCTGATCTCTGAAGTGAGGGAAATACATACCGTGCATCACATCACGTGCGTTACACTGAATATTAATTTCGCGGCCAACGGGCATGTGAAGCTCGCCATGAACAACGATATCATCCCAGCCATTCTTATCGGTAGAATCCATACCCAATGGGTTGGTAGCATCATCAATCAATTTGTAATTGGTAGTACCTAACTTATTATCAGTACCTGAGTAACGAACGGTAAAGTCGAATTGCTTAGCATACAACTGAATGTTCAACGCATTATCAGAAGGCTTGCCGGTAAGTTTACCCCAAAGGCTCAAACCATAAATAATAATTACAGCCAGTGCAATTGAAGGAACAACGGTCCATATCAACTCTAACTTATCATTGTGCGGGTAAAAATATGCTGTTGGGTTCTTTGCAGTTTTACTGTATTTAAAAGCAAAATAGAACAACATGAAAGTTGTAACAAAGAACACAATGAAAATAATAACCCAGTTGAACATAAACAGGTTGTCTGATATTTTACCAACATCAGAAGCTGCTACAGGCAACATATCATTTTTAAACCTTATAATAAGCCAAATAAGGAAAATGAAAAAACCGAATACAAACAGCAGTGCTGCCCTACCCTGGCTACGATTGTCTTTCTCATCAGCTATTGCTATATTCTTTCCTTTTACTTCAGAAGAAAGCTGGTATATGCGCATTAGCTGGTACAGAAGAACTACTGTAAGTGCTATTGCTATGTAAATAAGAAGCTTGATCATAAGTTGGTATTAAATATTAGTATTTAGTATTGCGTTCTATTAAATATGGTGATGTAAGCTTTCCTCGAGGTAAGGGTGGTTTTTAACCTGAACCGGAACCTTAGCAAGTGCACTAAGTACAACATACAGGAAGAAACCGATGAACCCAAAAGCTAAACCTATTTCATAAAAACCAATGTGCCATTCAAAACCTATTGAACCCGGCATGATCCATACATAAGCATCGATCCAGTGGGTAACCAATAATATTGAACCAATAATTACTAAGTACTTGTCGTTACGTTTGGTATCTCTTGTCATTAATACAATAAGCGGTAATAACAGGTTAACGCAGAACATAACCCAGAACAAACAACGGTAATGATCGATACGAGCCTGGAAGTAAACTACTTCATCAGGAATGTTGGTGTACCAGTAGAACATAAACTGGAAGAACCATAGGTAACCCCATAATACGCTAAGCGCGAACATCCACAAACCAAGGTTGTGCATATGGTTTTCGTTCACGTTTGATAATAAACCTTTACGGCGCAGGTAAATAGTAAGCAACACCGTTGCAATTACACCGGTTAACCACATATCATCAAATAAATACCAGCCAAACAAAGTGCTGTGCCAGTTCGCATCAATTGCCATGATCCAATCCCAGGCTACAAATTGTTCTGTAATACCGAAGAACACGATATAGTATGCCGCAGTCATTAAATTTTTGTAGTGCAATGGAAGGTAATCATTGGTAAGATCCATTTCGATTGAACGCTTGCGCATTACATTAACTAAGTATATCCAAATAGCACCAATAACCAGTGTACGAATCAATACAAAAGGAATATTGAGCCACATTGATTTTTTAGCAACCAGTTCATCATACAGCTTGTCGGTTCCTTTGTGCATCCAGTGGTAAACGATATCATTAGAGCTTCCGCTTTTAATAACGCTCGACAGAAGCACTAAGAATATTACTATTAAACCAAAAGGCATAAACCTTCCGATAGCTTCATACACACGCTTTACAGTTACTGACCAACCCGCCATAGCCACATATTGCAGCGACATGAAAAAGTTAGCACCTAGTGAAATAAAGGTAAAGAAAGCGCCTTCTAAAAGTATGTTGGCCCAAAACCTGGTAGAGGTTATTTCGCCATTAAAAAGGCCGTAGATAAGAGCTAACAACCCAATGCCCATCAAGACATAAGTTGTGGTTTTAGCCCTATTCGAAAATGTGTAGTAATTCATAGTCTGTCTGGCTTTTGTATTTTCTTTATGAAGATTTTTTATCCTGCGCTGCCACGGTTACCGGTGCAGTAGCTGTTTTGGTTGAATCTGATTTTTCTCCGTAGTGTTGCAATACCTGCACATAACGTATTATCTTCCATCTTTCATCAACAGTAAGTTGAGAAGCGTGCGAACCCATAAGGCCTTTACCATACTCAATAGCCTGATACATTTCGCCTTCGGTAATATTCTTAAGCGCACCGCCAGAATATGGAGGAGGAGGGCCAGGCAGTTTACCTGCAACAGCACCATCACCTAATCCGTTTGGCCCATGGCAGTGAATGCAGAAAATTTCGAACTTAGCTTTACCTTCTGCAATAATTTCAGGACTGGCAGGGAACGGATCTTTTAAATTTTCCGAAGCGTCTTTCCAGCCATCCGGGGTATTTGGGTATGGGTCTGGTGTAAAACCAACCGGTATAGTTCCTGCTACAGGTAACCTGTCGGTCATACTGTCAGGGAACAATGGGTTCACCGAATTGTCTTCGTAAGAAGGTGAACGGTACATATCAGGCATGTATTCTACACCTGAGCTGTCCGGATTATTACGGGTACACGAGCTAAAGAAAACGGAACAGCAAATTCCGGCTCCAATAATAGGAAGTGCTAGTAACAACTTCCTGCCCGATATGATGTTTACTTTCATATTATTTCTTTGTATATCAGTTAAGCGTGTACGGTTTTAATTTCAACTGCACCTGTCTGTTTTGCAACGTCGGTGATAGTCTTAATATCAGCGTCGGTATAAGCAGGCATAACCATTAAAAAGTGATCATCGGTTGTACGAGGGTCAGGGTTCTTAGGGCTAACACCTGGTAGTATCCAGCTACGCAGTAAAAAGGTAATTGCCATTCCGTGTGCCGAACATAATACGGTCGATTCAAACAGAATAGGGATCCACGATGGAAGGTTATGGTAAATGGTAAAGTTTGGTTTACCACCAATATCAATCGGCCAATCGTAAATAAGCATGTACGATATCATCCAGAATGCAAGCGAGAAACCTGTGCAACCATAAATGAAGCAGCAGATTGAAATGCGGGTGCGCTTAATACCCATTATTTTATCAATTCCGTGAACTGGGAATGGAGAAAATACTTCTTTAATATTATGCCCCAGGCTACGAACTTTCTTAGCGCCGTCTTTTAAACGGTCGTCGTCATCGTAAAGAGCATGTACAAAAGTGTGACTCATATTGTATTCTGTTTATGCCGGTTATTAATGTGCAGTTTGTGGTTGTACTGTTGATCCATCAGCAGCAGTGCCATCAGCTTTAAGCCTGCGTGGCGGATTGTGGAACAGATCGCCTGTTGCTTTCAAAGTTGTTTTTAATTCAGCCTGAGCAATGAAAGGGAATACCCTAGCAAAGATCAGGAAGAAGGTAAAGAACATACCCATGGTTCCCACGAAAATTCCAACTTCAACCCAGGTAGGAGAATAGTAACTCCAATCTGATGGAAGGTAATCGCGGTAAAGATCGGTTACGATAATATCGAAACGTTCGAACCACATACCAATGTTGATGATGATTGACATAACAAAAGTTACGTACAAGTTCCTTCTCATGCGTTTCGACCACAGTAGCTGCGGCAACAAGTTGTTGCAGATAATGAGTGACCAGAATGCCCAGCCATAAGGACCGATAGCATTGTTCCATGAAAGGTAAATGAAGCTTTCGTCAGGATTACCAGAGTACCATGCAAAGAAGAACTCAGCAAAGTATGCTACACCTACTACCGATCCCATGGTTAACATAACCTTGTTCATGGTATCAATGTGCTGTATGGTAATGTATTCTTCCAGGCCCAATACTTTTCTGCCCACAATTACAAGGGTAAGCACCATAGCCATACCCGAGAAAATTGCACCGGCAACGAAGTAAGGAGGATAAACGGTCGAGTGCCAACCTCTTACCACACCTGTAGCAAAGTCACTACTTACTATTGAGTGAACCGAAAACACAAGCGGAGTACAAATACCTGCAAGTACAAGCGATACTTCTTCAAAACGTTGCCAGTCCTTTGCCCTGCCGCTCCAGCCGAAGCTTAATATACGATAGCAGTAGTACGATACTTTTCTGCCTGCCACCTTAGCACGGTCACGTATCATAGCAAAGTCAGGAATAAGGCCTAAGTACCAGAATACTACTGATACGCTGAAGTATGTCGATATCGCGAATACGTCCCAAAGAAGTGGCGAGTTAAAGTTAACCCACAACGAACCAAATTGGTTTGGTAAAGGGAATACGAAATATGCTAACCAAGGGCGACCCATGTGCAATACAGGGAAGATAGCAGCGCACATAACGGCGAAGATGGTCATCGCTTCAGCAGAACGGTTAATGGTCAATCTCCAGCGTTGGCGGAATAAACACAAAACAGCAGAGATAAGAGTTCCTGCGTGACCGATACCGATCCACCATACGAAGTTGGTAATATCCCAACCCCAGTCGATGGTACGGTTAAGCCCCCAGGTACCAATACCGCGGCCTACTGTGTAAGCCATACAGCCGATACCCCAGCTCCATGCAGTAACTGCAAGTGCCAGCATAAGCCACCAATATTTATTCGCTTTACCTTCTACAGGGCGAGCCACATCTTCGGTGATCTGGTGGTAAGTTTTCTTACCTAACAGAAGCGGGTCCCTGATAACTGATTCGTGTTGCATACGATTTATCTTTTTTCTGTTTTTATATTATTCCAAAATTGCTTTTTCGCTGTTCCTTACCTTGGTCATGTAGAACACATTAGGCTGTGTATCTAAGTCAGCAAGCAATAAGTAGCTTCTTTCTTCCTCTATCAATTTTGCCACTCTGCTATCCTTATCATTTACGTTACCAAATACCAGTGCATTGGTAGGACAAGCCTGTGCACATGCAGGATTAATATCGCCATCCTTAATGGTATGCCCTTCGATCTTAGATTTTAACTTGCCTGACTGAATACGTTGTACGCAGAATGAACATTTTTCCATAACACCGCGTGAACGAACTACTACGTCAGGGTTAAGCACCATACGGCCCATTTCGTTGCTTTCCTGTGCCGGATTAACATTCAGGAACTTCTCATCCCTGTAGTAGTTAAACCAGTTGAAACGACGAACTTTATAAGGACAGTTGTTAGCGCAATACTTTGTACCTACGCAACGGTTATATACCATTTGGTTCATACCTTCTGAACTGTGGCTGGTCGCAATAACAGGACAAACTGTTTCGCAAGGAGCGTGGTTACAGTGCTGGCACATTACCGGTTGGAAAGCAATTTCAGGATTATCAGCAGAAGCATCCATCATCTTATACATACGGGTTGATTCCGTCATGTTTTGATCATGAGCTTCTTTCATAGTAAGGTCAGAACTGTAATACCTGTCAATACGTATCCAGTGCATTTCGCGGGTATTCAGAATTTCTTCTTTACCAACTACTGGCACGTTGTTTTCAGCATTACAGCTTACTACGCAAGCACCGCAACCGATACATGAGTTAAGATCAACCGCCATTTTCCAACGGAGCCCTAGATTGTCAGCATTATTTATCTGGTTAACTTCTTCTTTTGCATCGAAGTCATCCCACAGGTTAATGTCTTTAAACGACTTCTCGGTCATTTTGGTTCCGTCAGATACTACTATCTTTTCTTCTTCATTACCTGCGCGGCCATCTTTCTTAAATTCTTCTAAAGTTGTTTCCTTAAGCACCGGCCTGCCAATCATGGTGTGGTGCGTTTGGGTAGATGCAAGTTTATAAGTACCTTCTGCTTTGGTAACTGTTGCACCTGCAGCTGTGTACCTGAAAGTACCATCAACCCACTGAACCATTGGATAAGCATTGCCTCCAATTCCGTCAGCAACCTTACCTGCATTTGTTCTGCCATAACCAAGCGCAATACCAATGGTACCTTTCACCTGGCCCGGTTGTGGATATACAGGAAGTGTTAATGAATTACCACCAACAGTTACTGTAACCTTACTAGCATCACGGTTATCATCTAACAAAAGGCTGTAGCCTTTTTCTTTCATTTCGGCAGGGTTCATGGTAACGTAGTTGTCCCAGGTAACCTTAGTTACAGGGTCAGGCATTTCTTGCAACCATGGGTTGTTTGCCTGGTTACCATTTCCTAAACCAGTCTTTTCATATATCACTACTTCTACTCCACCCTTAGGTGCAGCAGCAATTTTGCTTGCGGCTTCGCTAAGGCTAACAGCTTGTGCATTAGCCTCGCCCTCAGCTGAAGTTGAAAGTAAACCAGATTGAAGCGCATCGTTCCACTTTGCAGTAAACTCGTAGCCTTCACCTTTTAACAGGTTTTCTTTCCAATGGTTTTGTAAGTATGTATAGTAGTCAGTATTTTCACTGCCCATCCATTTCAAAAAGTTCTCTTGTGCAGCACGGGTTCCTTCATGTTTCGACTCTACATTTTCCCTAGGGAATTTTTTAGAATATAAAGGATAGATAGCAGGTTGTGCTAAGCTATATTCTCCGCTGTATGGGTTTGCATCGCCCCACGATTCAAGGTAATTGTGAATAGGGCAAACGTAATGAGCGCCTATTGCGGTTTCATCAGCAGTTTCAGTTAAAGCTATTTTGCAAGGCACCTTTGCATATGCATCGGCAAAGCCTAATGCAGCAGAAGCATTATATGAAGGGTTAACGTTGTATGTAATTAACACATCAACTTTCCCACCTTTCATATCAGTTACTAATGCAGCAAAGTCAGCATCGTTACCCTGGCGCAGGTTACATTGTTTAGCGGCATTAATGGTTGTACCATAGTTGCCCAATAACCTGTTAATTTCGTTAACTACTAATTGAACAGAAGTATCGTTAGAGCCTGCAACCACTAATGATTTGCCCTTGCTCGCTAATAATTCTCCAGCGGTCTTATTTATTTTTTCAGTTATCTTATCATCCAGTGTTGGAGCAGAAACGGCAGAAGCACCGGTTCCTTTTGCAACAGCGTTATATAAACCTAATGCAACAGCACCCTCTTCCGAAGGTTTAATTTGCACACGTGTATCAGCATTAGCACCGCTCGTGCTCATAATAGTTTCAAACTGAATGAAACGAGACATTTCTTTCCTGTCCTTGCCTACTTTTCTGTTCACCGAAAATTGTCTTGCAAATTCTACAGGAGACAACCAGTTGGTTAAGAAATCGGCAGCGATACTTACAATAACATCGGCTTTATCGAATGAATACGCAGGTATCATTGCTTTACCAAAAGAAGCTTCGTTCGCCTTCATCATACCCGAGAAAGAAACAGCATCCCAGGTAATATGTTTAGCAGTTGAATATTTTTCAGTAAAGTCAGCTATGATCTTTTTAGTAGAAGGACTTATAATGGTAGATGTAAGAATACGTATGTTACCACCTTTTGTAGCAGCATCAGATAACTTAGCTGTAATTTCTTTATCTACTTGTTCCCAGGTCGATTTGCTTTTATTGATAGATGGGTTCTTTAACCTTTCTGAATTGTATAATGAAAGTACAGAAGCCTGAACACGTGCATTGGTAGCACCCATGGTTACAGACGACTTGGTGTTTCCTTCTATTTTAATAGGGCGACCATCACGGGTTTTAATTAAAATACTGCAATAGTCTTGTCCGTCGAAATAAGTAGAAGCATACCAGTTGTCAATACCCGGGGTTACTTCTTCAGGCTTAATTACGTAAGGAATAGTTTTTACAACCGGTGCCTCGCAAGCTGCTAATGAAGCAGCAGCCACGCTAAAGCCAAGATATTTTAAGAAATCGCGACGTGAAGTTGAAGACGAATTCTGGGCTTGTTTGCCTAAAAATTCATCAACAGGTACTTCTTCTGCAAACTCTTTGTTCTTTGCTTTTACAAATCCCGGAGTCTCGGTCAGTTCCTCAAGTCCTTTCCAGTATTTTTTTTGATTCGCCATAATCGGAAGTTTTTTTATGTTGAGCTTGGCTTATTGTTATTGTTAGATTAATAGTGGCATTTACCGCATTCAAGGCCACCCATATCGGCTTCGGTAACTTTTTTGTCTTCGCCGAATTTCTTCTTGATAGATTCATGCAGCTTAGCATAGTATCCATTGCCTTCCATTTGCACAGGTGTTTCGCGGTGGCAGTTGATACACCAGCCCATTGTGAGCGGAGCAAACTGTTTGTCGGTAGTAAATGTTTTTACATCGCCATGGCATTTTTCGCACTCTAACTTACCTACAACTACGTGTTGTGAGTGGTTAAAGTACGCAAAGTCAGGAAGCGAGTGAACACGGTTCCACTGCACAGGGTGCGGAGGATTGGTGTAATCTGCTTTTGAAGGATCCCAACCCACAGCATAGTATATCTTAGCAATTTCCTTTTGGTAATCTGGGTTTGAACCTTGAATACCTTTGTGGCAGTTCATACACACGTTAAGTGTAGGAATACCGGCCACTTTTCCTTTTTCAGCGCCCGAGTGGCAATATAAACATGCAATACCATTATCACCCGCGTGCACCTTGTGCATAAAGTTAATTGGTTGCGAAGGTTGGTAACCCGGGGTTACATCAATACTCCACATGTATTCCCAACCGTAAACGGTAGAGACAGCGAAGAAGAAAATGCAGATTACAGCAAATTTTGTTTTGTGATGATATATCCAATGCTTAACATCGCCCCAAACACCTCTTTCTGATGCAGCTTTTACGCCATCGTGTTGGCTGGCTACTTCTTCTAATGATTTGCGAACGGTACGTAAAACAGTTACGAGTATAAAGAGTATGCCGATAATAAGAAGGATCAACCAACCGTGGTGTCCTCCTTGGCTTCGGTTTCCGCCATTTGGGCCAGCTATTTTTGTACTGTCACTACCGCCACCATTACCATTATCTTTTGGGGGGTTAGCTATATATGCAATAACGTCGTCAATTTGCGCATCGCTAAGCGTTCCGTCAAACACGGTCATGGCAGTTCCGCCATTGTCGTTAAATACCTTGTTTGCGTAAGCATCGCCGCTCTTGCGCAAAGCTGCGTTGTTCTTTATCCATTTGTGCATCCAATCAGCATATGGCTGTGGAACCCTTTTGGTAACGCCATCCAGGCCAGGGCCTGTAATTTTGTTTGTTCCTAAACTGTGGCAAAGCGCGCAGTTTGCTTTAAAAACTTTTGCCCCGTCTACAGCATCAGCTGCATGTAATAAATTAGGGGTAATGAGCGTAAGAACAAACGCGAGGAAAGCTACTAACGACTTTTGTAGCTTTTTACAAGGCATATTCATATAGGAGTATTTTTTTCTAATCGCCGCCAAAGGTAAAAGAAAATTACAATTCCGTGACAAAATTTTTAACAGTTTTTTAACGTATTTTTCAGCTTGTTCGTCTTGCTGCTTTTACGCCATGGGAATAGCTTCTAAATCGTATCCCTCTGCCTTAAGAAAGTCAATCGATTTTGCAAGAAGTTCTGCTATTTTATCCTTCGTTTTTAGGCTATCGTGAAAAACGATTATAGACCCCGGGCGGGTGTACTTTTTTATCAGCAACAGACAGTCTTCGGCACTATATTCTTTATCATAGTCCATACTCAGCACATCCCAGAACACCATTTTGTACTCTTTTTTGAGTTTTCTGAACTGTTTCAGGGTTATCCTTCCATAAGGCGGCCTGAATAAATTCGACCTTACTACCCCGGCACAAAGCTTGGTATTATCGGCATATTCGTTTACCGAATTTTTCCAACCATCCATATGGTTAAAAGTATGGTTACCGAAAGAATGGCCTTCATTGGTAATACGGTTAAAAAGTTGAGGGTTCTTCTGTACATTTTCGCCAACACAAAAGAATGTGGCTTTTACATTATGCTGTTTTAATATATCAAGTACAATGGGAGTGGCTTCCGGTATAGGGCCATCGTCAAAGGTCAGGTAAACGGTTTTCTTTTCTTTTTCAGGAATTCTGAAAACACCACCGGGATATAATACTTCTGCAACTTTTGGTATCCTGGCTAATGGCATTTTAGTTTTTTAAAGCTGTTTACACCAGGGTTTTAAAAGGATGTTATATCCACCTCATAACCCAGTCAGGGAAGATACCGAGTAATATGGTAAGCAGGGTTGTAATGAAAAGTACAATTTGGTGTAAGCTGCCCACTGTTACCGGTATGTTCGAATGTTCAGGTTTAAAGTACACAGCAATAATAACCCTGAAGTAATAGAACACACCAATTAACGCAGCAAGCACAGCTAATAATACTAAGCCCGTATTATGTGTAGCAATTGCATTTTGGAAAATATAATATTTACCAAAGAAGCCTGCTGTTGGAGGAATACCTGCGAGTGATAACATAGATACTACCATTACAAAACTCAGGAAAGGGTTTGTTTTAGCAAGTCCTTCGAAAGCACCAAAATCATCGCGGCCGGAATTACGTGCCACCATATAAAGCACTGTGAATGCAGTAATGGTAGAAATAGAATATGTTAATGTGTAGTAAAGAATTGCTCTGCCCGATGCATCACCATTCATAGAGACTATTGCGATTGCTAAATAACCTGCGTGTGCAATGCTAGAATAGGCAAGCATACGCTTAACACTGTTTTGACGAACAGCGGTAATGTTGGCAATGAATAGTGTAAGTACTACGATCCACCATAATACGTTCGACCATTGACCAACCATATCAGGGAAGCAGGTTTGAAACAAGCGGAAGAAAGCACCGAAGGCGGCAGTCTTAACAACCGTTGCCATATAAGCGGTTACAGGTGTAGGTGCTCCGTCATATACATCAGGCGCCCAAAAGTGGAACGGCACTAATGAAGCTTTGAAACACAAACCAACCAGTAGCAATAATATTCCAATCAACACCATTGTTGGCTGTTGATGTGTAGCTACACTTTGTTGTATGGTATGCAAATCGAATGAACCCGATACACCATATATAAGTGCAATACCAAATAACAAGAAGCCCGTTGCAAACGAACCCATTAAGAAATACTTAAAGCCCGCCTCGTTCGAAAGTATGTTGGCTTTATCGCTTGCTGCAAGTACATACGCAGAGAGCGAAAGGATTTCGATACCTAAGAATAACATGGCAAGGTTGTTATACGATACCATTGACAAAGCACCTACCAATGAAAATATTACCAATGCAAAATGATCTGTAGCACTGGTCTCTTGCAGAAAGTAGTTACGCGCCATCATAAACCACAAGAACGCAATAATGATAATAGAGCGGGAGAATGCAATTGCATACGGATTAAAATCTAACATACTGCTGAACCAAGGCTGTGGGTTCGAGTTCCAGTCGGCTGAGGTGCAATAGAACGCTGCCGCCAGTCCCACTAATATAACAGGGAACAGCCCTTTCCTGAAACGAAGTATCTGCGCGAAGAGCGTTAAGATACCGAGAGCAGAAAGAATTATCAGCGTTACCATAGTTTCAGTTCGTTGCTTTTAAATTCCACTTAACAATTTTACTACTGCAGGTTCACTCACCTTCAAAAATATATTTGGCCATATACCCATTACAATTACTAAAATAAGTAATGGTATAAGTACAGCTTTTTCATTCGGAGTAAGGTCTAAGAATTTTTCAGTTTCTACAGATGTTTCTCCCAATGTTGTGCGTTGGTATGTGCGCAGCATATATACAGCACCTAATATTATGGTGAAGCCTGCAACAGCAGCCATAGCCGGTTTGTACAAGTAAATTCCGTTTATCAATAGAAACTCACCCACAAAACCGTTAGTAAGCGGCAGTGCTACGGCACCTAAAGTAAGTATGATAAATGCGGTTGCGAAGAAAGGAGCCTGCTGACGTATGCCACCCATTGCACCGATCTTGCGTGTGTTCAAGCGGCGTTGCAAAATATCTACTATAAAGAATAAGCCTACCACGTTTACACCGTGGCTAAGCATTTGCATAATGCCGCCCTGTATACCAATAACATTACCGGCAAATACGCCTGCTGCAATTAAGCCAACGTGCGCGATGGATGAATACGCAATAAGTCTCTTAATATCGCTACGTGTAATTGCAATTATAGAAGCATATATTACACCTATAATAGCTAACCACATGGCATACTCACCATATTGGGCGAGAGCTAATGGAAGCGCAGGAATCATCCAGCGGATAACTCCGTAAATACCCATCTTAAGCATGATACCCGCCAATAACATAGTACCTTGCGTAGGCGCTTCGGTATATGTATCAGGCTGCCAGGTATGCAATGGAAACACCGGCATTTTTATACCGAATGCTAAAAAGAAGAATAGGAACAATATGCCTTGTGTTGAAACATCAAGCGAACGGCCTGCTTTATATAACTCGCCAATTTCGAACGTATGTGATTGTGTGTGCAGGTATAAATAGATAAGTGCAACCAACATGAACAAACTACCTGCAAGTGTATAGATGAAAAATTTCAAAGTTACTCGTACCCTGTGTTCGCCACCCCAAAGCAGACAAATAAAATAGATAGGTATCAGCGCTAATTCCCAGAAGATGTAGAATAAGAATCCATCTAACGAAACGAATACACCAATGAGCGCCATTTCCATAAATAGTATGAGCGAATAGAAAACAGGTGTACGTGTTTCGCTTTGTACTACTGAAAGAATAATTAACGGAACTAAGAATGTAGTAAGCAATACCATCAGCATTGATATGCCATCCATACCAATTTTAAAGTTGATGCCCATTGAAGGTATCCAAGCCACATTGGTTACATATTGGTAATCGGCTGAATTTGGAAACTGAATAAATGTAACAAGGCAAACTACAAATGCAAGCAGCGATGTAGCCACAGCAAATTTTTTACCATGCTTGCGTGGTACAAACAGCTGGGCTATTGCAGCAATTAAAGGTATAAGTATGAGTATTGCTGTCTGCATATTACATCATCTTAAAAAATATCATTAGCACTACGCCCACCACCATTACAAAAATGTAAAAGTCAACATTACCGGTTTGTAACTGGCGCAATAAGCCACCTGCCCAGTTCACAAATGTTCCTGTCTTATTTACTATGCTGTCAATAAACCTGCTTTCAACAATGCTTTCAAGGAAGCCTGAAATTTTATCAAGCGGCTTGGTAATAACTGCGCTGTAAATTTCATCTACATAATACTTATGATAAAGTAAGCTCTGCACCGCAGGCATCTTTTGATTATCAGCCAAGGGAAGTTCTTTGTTCTTGTCGTATTTCATATATGCCCAACTGATGAATAGCACTGCAGCAATTACCGCAACAATCATTAACGACATTTCAGAAACCGATGAAGAGCCACCCATTTCAGAAAGCATTTTTATAGGCGAAGCAGAAAATACCGGCTCAAGGAATTTATCGAGACGGTTTGAACCGCCTAAAAATTCAGGTATACCTACAAAACCGCCAATAGCAGAAAGTATGGCCAATATCACTAACGGAATGGTCATTACTTTCGGTGACTCATGTGCATGTACTTTATCTCCGCCACGGAAACCGCCTGTAAATACTAAGAAGTAAAGACGGAACATATAGAAGGCTGTCATCATTGCGCCTATTAAGCCCATGAACCAGAAGAACTTATTAGTAGCGTATGCATGTGCCAGAATATCATCCTTAGAGAAGAAGCCCGAAAAAGGAGGAATACCCGATATAGCTAATGTACCTATCAAGAAGGTTATCCATGTAATAGGCATTTTAGATCTCAGTCCACCCATTTTACGAATGTCCTGTTCGCCACCCAAGCCGTGTATTACGCTGCCTGCAGCCAGGAACAATAATGCTTTAAAGAAAGCGTGTGTCATTACGTGGAACACCGAAGATGAGAATGCCCCAACACCCAGTGCAAGGAACATATAACCCAACTGGCTAACGGTTGAATAAGCCAATACTTTTTTAATGTCGTTTTGTGTGAGTGCTATAGTAGCAGCAAACACCAATGTTATTGCACCGGTAAGTCCTACAACAAACATACTGGTTGGTGCCAATGCATACAACACACCCGAACGGGCTACCATATAAATACCCGCAGTAACCATGGTTGCAGCGTGTATAAGTGCTGATACAGGAGTTGGACCCGCCATTGCATCGGGCAACCAAGTGTATAATGGTATTTGAGCGCTCTTACCCATTGCGCCAACAAACAATAACAATGTAATAGTTGTAATTACCGCGTTGCCGCTAAAGAATCCGTTTGATTGTGCGAATACAGTTTTGTAATCAGTTGTGCCGAATGTTTTAAAGATAAGCAGCATACCCAGCAAAAAGCCAAGGTCACCAATACGGTTCATGATGAAGGCTTTCTTAGCCGCATCGTTATATGATTTGTTTTTGAACCAGAAACCGATGAGCAGGTAAGAACAAAGTCCTACACCTTCCCAACCAACGAACATTAAAATATAGCTTGAGCCCATAACGAGCATAAGCATAAAGAATATGAACAAGTTGAGGTATGCAAAGAATATGTTTTGGTTATCATCATCGTGCATGTACCCAACCGAGTAAACATGGATGAGGAAACCTACACCGGTAATAATAAGTAAGAATAAACAAGAGAGCGGATCGATCAAGAATGCGAAGGATGCTTTAAAACTTCCTGCAGTAATCCAATCGGCAATATGCACCTCGGTGCCTTCGGCAGGCACATTCATAAACATAATAACTGCAACTACAAAAGATGTAAGCAAAGCGCCGCAGGCAATAAGCCCCGCTAAACTCCTAGATAGCCTTTTGTTAAGCAGCGCAATAATGATGAACCCAATTAACGGGAACAACGGAATTAAGCCTGCTATTTGTTGTATAATATTCATTTATCCTTTAAGCCTGTTAAGTATATCTATATCTACCGATTTGGTATTGCGGTACATTACCACCAAAATAGCTAAGCCTACAGCAATTTCTGCCGCGGCCACCGCCATGGTAAAGAACACGAACACCTGCCCTGCTGCATCGCCGTGGTATGCTGAGAAAGCTACGAACAGCAAGTTAACTGCATTCAGCATCAACTCGATTGACATGAAAATGATAATAGCATTGCGGCGGTAAAGCACACCCATAACACCAATGCAGAACAAAATGCTGCTTAGTATAATGAACCAGTCTAACGGAATACCTCTTATCTCTTGACTCACTTTGTTATTTATTTAGAACGCAGATGACGCTGATTGTTTATGATTCAATATGATCTTATTTGCAAATACCTTTCTACTTATTTCGGGTTCTCTTCCAAAGTTCAATAATAACCCAACCTCAATATCAGTTGCTTTTAAATAATTTATAAGCTGGCATTCATGCTCATCGCACAATACTTCAGCCGCTTTAAGTTCAACTATTACGCATTCGTTTACAACTAAGTCAGCGTAATATTCTCCTACTTCTTTTCCTTCGTATCTTACACTAATTGGCTTTTGCTTCTCCACTATTAATCCCATTTCCCGCAATTCCATGAACAATGCATTCTCATAGACTTTTTCCAGAAATCCATAACCAAGTGTATTATAAACTTTATAATACCCTTTAATGATCTTTTCTGTTATATCGCTATGTTTATAATTATCAGTGTTCATCTTAAGCAATCTGCGTCATCAGCGTTCTATCGTTATTTGATATCCTTTTTGCCGAGCATTACTGCACCAACCATGGCTGCCAAAAACAGTATCGACGATACTTCAAATGGCAATAAAAACTGGTGGAATAACACATCTGCAAGGTTTTCAATCAGCCCTTTGCCGCCCGAATATGGTGTGGCAATGGCATTATCGGCTGCTTTTAATGAGCCTACAACAACAATAAGTAAGAGGCCGCTGGTAATTACAGCAGCAAATTTTAAATACGGATTTTTATGCGGTTCGGTCTCTTTGTTCAGATTCAATAACATGATGACAAAAAGGAAAAGCACCATGATGGCGCCGGCATACACTATAATATTTACAATGGCTATAAACTGGGCATTCAGCAAAATATATTCGCCGCTGATGGCAAAAAAGGTAAGCACTAAATACAGTACGCTATGCACCGGGTTTTTGGTGAAGACCACCATAAGCGCCGATAGCACCGCAAACATGCCCAAAATAAGGAAGAGATACTTTTGTAAATGATCCGCGGTCATGCTTTATTTAAGTGATTTGGTATAAACCTGGTTGTGTGCAAACTCAGGGTGTGTTTTAAACTCAGCTACTTCTTTGGTCTGGCGCTTCGATACGTCAATGCGTTTGTCCTTATCCATTGGCTCAACCAATTTATCTTTTCCGTGTACAAAGCCTTTACGTGCGTAATCGGTAAGTACCATTTCGTCGGTTAAAAATATAGCTTCCTTAGGGCAGGCTTCTTCGCAAAGGCCGCAGAAGATGCAACGCAACATATTTATTTCGTAAACAGCAGCGTACTTTTCTTCGCGGTATAACGCTTCTTCACCTTTTTTGCGTTCTGCAGCAACCATGGTAATGGCTTCGGCAGGGCAGGCAACGGCACAAAGTCCGCAGGCAGTGCAACGTTCAGCTCCGTTCTCATCACGCTTTAAAACGTGATGGCCACGGTAAACCGGCGCAAATTCGCGGGTCTGTTCAGGATATTGTATGGTAACTTTCTTTTTAAAGAAATGGCGCAAGGTGATAGAAAGTCCGCCTAAAATAGCAGGTATATACATGCGTTCTTTGAACGACATTTTTTTGTTTACTGCTACTTTGGCCCTTGTTGTTAACGCTTGCATTTTTTAACCTCTTTGTTTAGTGTAATCTTCCAAAAAACCACATCAATGTACCCGTCAATGCTATATTAAACATTGACAAAGGTATTAAAACTTTCCAGCCTAAATTCATCAGCTGATCGTAACGGAAACGTGGGAGGGTCCACCTTACCCACATAAAGAAGAATATGAAGAAGAATATTTTTGCGAATAAGAAAACAACGCCTAGAATGGCTGCTAAATTTTCAGGCATTCCCAGCCTTTCGATGAACGGCATGTGGTAACCGCCAAAGTAAAGGGTAGATATAATAGCCGATGAAATGAACATATTAATGTATTCGGCAAAGAGGTAGAAACCAAGTTTCATACTACTATATTCGGTGTGGTAACCGCCAATTAATTCTGAATCACTTTCTGGTAAATCGAATGGTGTACGGTTGGTTTCAGCAAAAGCACAAATTAAAAATATAACGAAGCCCAATGGTTGGTAAACAATGTTCCAGTGCCAGCCTGTTTGCATAGCTGCAATTTTATTAAGGCTTAGTGTGCCGGTATGCATTACCAATGCAATAATAGCAAGCCCCATTGCAATTTCGTAACTTATCATTTGGCTTGATGCACGCAATGCACCTAACAGCGAATATTTGTTGTTCGATGCCCAACCGCCGATCATTATACCATATACACCGATAGATGTGATGGCCATAATGTAAAGGATGCCAATATTAATATCGGTTACCTGCAGCGGGTAAACATTACCCCCAATATGCAGCGCAGGACCCCATGGAATTACAGCACCTGTAATACAAGAAGTAAACATGGCAATACTCGGGCCTAGAATGAACAAAAACTTGCTTGATACAGTAGGAATAATTTCTTCTTTCATAAACATTTTTACACCATCGGCCAGCGGTTGTAACAGTCCAAACGGCCCTGCACGGTTAGGGCCCAAACGGTCTTGCATAAAGGCAGCCACCTTACGTTCGGCATAGGTTGAGTACATGGCAATTACCAACGAAATGGTAAATACTATTAGTACCAATAATGCTTTATATAATAGAAAGGCGGTAAACGTCATAGTTGCTATTTACTTTCTGAAGAATTTGAGTCCGGTAATTTTTTAACAAGATGCGCATGCCCCATCTTCAGCTCTTTCAAATGTTCATAATGGTTTTGTGCAATAACAGAACGGTCGTCGATGTGAGTAGGTTTTTCGATTACCCAATCAGCAGTCTTTTTCTTATCAAAACGGCACTCGTTGCAAATGAATTGCTCAATCTCTTCGTTCTTATCTTTCCGGGCCGATACCTTTAAAATGTCTTCGCCCTGGTACCATACTACTGCTTTGCCACTGCACTTTTTGCAATCGCGGTGGGCATCCATAGGTTTCACGTTCCAAATACGGCTCTTAAAACGGAAGGTCTTATCTGTCAGCGCACCCACAGGGCACACATCTATAACATTACCCGAAAAATCATTTTCGATAACGTTGCTTATATAAGTGCTTATTTCAGCCACATCGCCGCGGTTCATTACACCATGCACACGCTTGTCGGTAAGCTGTTCGGCTACACGCACGCAACGGTAACAAAGTATACAGCGGGTCATGTGGAGCTTTATCTTATCTCCTATATCTACCATTTCGAACTTGCGGCGGCCAAACTCATAACGAGTCTTTTCCAATCCATGTTCGTAACCAAGGTCTTGTAATTTACATTCGCCTGCCTGATCGCAAATTGGGCAATCGAGCGGGTGGTTAATAAGCAGAAACTCAACCACTCCCCTACGCGCTTCCAATACTTCGGGCGAGGTCATGTTTTGTACCACCATACCATCTTGCACAGGGGTTGAACACGATACTACCAGTTTAGGCATTGGGCGAGGATCTTTAGTAGAACCTGCTGCAACCTTTACCAGGCATGTGCGGCAATAGCCACCGGTTTGTTTAAGCTTGCTATAGTAACACATAGCAGGAGGGGCTGTTTTGCCTCCTATCATACGCGCAGCATTCAATATAGTTGTACCGTCTGGAACTTCTATCTCTATACCGTCGATGGTTACTTTTGCCATATAATGGGATTAACGCGGCAAATATATCGTTTTTTGAAAACGTGGTGCTTGATGTAGGGTTTTTAATTAGGTTTTTTGAACAGGGTCGCCCTATACATGTCTAATTGAGTAATTATATTAAACACTATTTACATTATCGTATTTGCTTGCTCGTCTTCAACAAGGCTCTCTTCTTGAGGTTCAGCCCCCGTTTTCTGTTCAATTATTCTTTTTGACAATTCTTTACTCACCCATTTTGCTCGATTCTTAAAAAAATCTTCATAATCGTTATTAGTTATTCCAAATTTGTCAAAGTCGCCAATAAGATGGGTTCTCACCTGTTATAAAACACCCCTTCTAATCTGCCCTCCCCAAACTGCCCCTTCCAAACCTTCCCCTTGAGGGGAAGATTCTAGGAATAATATTCCATGAGTCCGCCCCTCTAGGGGTGGATTTAGGTGGGGCAGATTAAGTTGCAATCTTATTTAGCAATATACTGATTACCAAATACTTATGTAATATATTGATAATCAATTAATTAGGCACTTTATTGTAAATCATTGTTATTAACAATGGAGGCCTTGTCAATAAGGGGGTTCAGAGGGTGCGTCATTGTTAATTCTATTGTTATTTTCATTGTTATTTAGCAGCCCCTCCCAACCTCCCCATTGGGGAGGCGTAGGTGGGTTAAATGTCTTTAAGTCCTCCCTTATGGGGAGGATTTAGGTGGGGCCGCTAGGGCATGATATTTATCAGGATGATGGGTATAGAATGTACTAACTTTGCCCTATGTTAAAGGTGAGTTATATAGGGCACGCAGCCATGCTGGTTCAGGCTAACGAGCTAAAGATAGTTACCGACCCTTGGGTAAAAGGCTCGGCCTATTGCGGGCAGTGGTATCTGTTCCCTAAGCCGGTTGACTATACCCCCGCACTTAATGCCGACTATATACTATACTCCCACGGCCACGAGGACCACATGCACCCTGAAAGCCTTAGCCTGTTTGATAAAAAGGCAGAGGTGTTTTACCCTTACAGTTGGTACGATGGTGCTGAAGGGTTCTTTAACCACCTAGGCTTTAAACATTTTAAAGAGGCCGTTAATGAAAGGACCTATGAGCTTAATAAAGATACACGCGTTACTTATTTTTCGAACAACCTCGATAACATAATAGTTATAGAGCACGAAGGCGAAGTATTGGTAGATGTGAACGATGCCTTACACTCCGCACCACAAGTACTGATAGAGAAGATAGCCGACAAGATACACAAACGCTGGAAGAAGATTGATTATGTTTTCAGTAGCTATGGTGGTGCATCGTACTTCCCTAACTGCTTTAAGTTTAAAGGCAAGGACGATGTTGAGATTGCAAAGACACGTGAGCTTTTCTTTTTAAATAACTTCTGCAAAATAATGGCACTGCTAAAACCCCGCTATGCCATACCGTTTGCCAGCGATTTTGTTTTATTGGACGAGGAGCAGCGCTGGATGAATGAAACCAAATTCCCACGCCATAAGATAGAAGCGTACTTTAAGAGTTACATGGGCAACCGCGCCACCAGTACCGAAGTGATAGATATGTATCCGGGAGATTCGATAGAAAATGGCAAGTTCAATTTATCATCGCCTTATCGCCCAAGTATACAGGCTGAAGGATTAACACACCTGATAGATGAGATGTACCCAGTAGAGATTGCAGAAAAGAAAGAGAAGAAAAAAATAAGTGATGCTGATGCAGCAGTTGTATTCAACAAACTGAAAGAGCATGCAGAAAAGAAACTCTACGTAATACCTGAAGAAAAACGTAAGGATATTAAGTATGCCATTCAGTTAACTGATTATAGTAACTCTGTTTATTACATTATTGATTTACAAAATGAAAAGTTAAAAGTTTATAAAGCAACCGAACTTGAGAAGGATTGTATTTTAACCGTGAAGTTACGGAGTGAGACACTGTTATATTCCCTGGCGCACGAATGGGGCGGCGATGCTATTATAATTGGTTATGGCTGCGAAGTTGAAGTGTTTGAACAAAAAACCATTGAACAGGGGCTTGATAATTTGTGCATCCGGCTTATTACCAATTACCCAAACACGAAAGAGTATTTAAAGCGTGTGCCTTTCCGTGCTATAAAGTATTTGCTCACTGACCCTATTAAGCGCCAAAGCCTTATTAGTGGCGTTAAATTTACCGACCCTAAGCTTAGCGACAATGCACTATGGTTATCGAAAACCAAATGCCAGATATGCAATGCCTGCAACCTGCCTGAGCAAATGCCGTTGCTTAGCAAATAAAAAATCCCCTCACTGTTAAGTAAGGGGATTCTTAAATTAAAATCAAACTATTATTCTTTGTCAGCAGCAGTCTTATCTACTGTAAAATTAATTGGAATAATAAGTTTGAAACTAACGTTTCTGCCCATGTTAAACACACCTACTCTATCGGTAGCCGGGTTTACAGGGTAGTATTTAAAGCGGCTCATGTAATCCATATAGCCGGTATTGAACAGGTTATTGCAAATTATATAAAGCTCGCAGGCTTCTTTACCTTTATGATTTAAAATATGGCCTCCTAACCCCGCATTGAACAAGGTATACCCTGCTTCTGCATTTTGGCTGGCGGCATATTCATAAGGAGTTGTTGAAGAGCTTAATGCAGTGTATATAGCAGCTTCTCTGTACACATTACTTTGTTGTGCCACACTCATAACGCCAAACCGCAGGTATGCATCGTTAATGAAAGAACAAACTTTACCCAAGTGGAAGATCAGATCTCCTGTAACACGCATTGGAGGTACAAACGGCAGGTATTTTGTAGAATCAGTAATACCAGTTAAGCCGCCCGTAACATAACTTAAGGTAGTGTTAACTTCTAACCACTTCAATCCTGAAGGATGAACATCCAATGTTATTTCACCACCTTCAAGTTGGGCGTTCCCGTTCACATAATTAAATACAGGTGCGTCAGGGAATAGTGTTCCATTTACACTCAACAAGTTGCTTACTGAATCTGATCCTTTAGCATAAATAAAGTTGTGTATCGTATTTACAAAACCATCAATTTCAAAATTCACATCTTTTGAATTTATACCAAAAGCAACATCTTCTTCTAAACTTGTTTCAGGTTTAATGGTATTGTTACCCACCTCAAATACAACAGTACCGTCATGCACACCATCAGCACCACATTCGTTAACGTTAGGCGCTCTCCAGCCTTGTGCTATGTTAGCTTTAACATACATGTTTTTGTTTATGTCATAAGTTCCACCTATGCTCCACGACACACCACTGAATACAGTAGTAAACGGGTGAAACTCTTCAAATGAGTTTGGAGAATTAGGAGCAACAGGTACCTGTGGCGTAAGGGTATCAGTAGAAACCCAATGCTCTTCACCGGTAAATGTCCTTGTATCATAACGAACACCTCCGCTCAGGTTAAGCTTTCCAAGTTTTTCGCTGGCTATTGCAAAACCACCTATCTGCAAGTAATGATAGTTCGGTATTAACTGCACCAGGCCAAGACTTTGAGAGTTTTGATAAACACCGTTTGCACCGGCCGAGAAATTAAAATTGCCTATTTGAGGGGCAACATAGCGTGCATCGTAGGTAACCGCATTTGAATTATAATAAATGATAGGCACATTCGGTTGTGTAGGGTCATTCATTTCCTCACGCTGATTACGTTGGTATGAGAATATGGCTTTAATTGCACCGTCGCCCACTGCAATGCTATTATCCCAAACAAACTTATAGTGATGAATATATTGGTAAATAACAAACGGCGTATACGTTTTTTGATCTTGTTGGTTATGTTCTACATAAGCAAACGGGAATGGAGGAGTTGGTGTCATGCCAGGATAATATACAGGCATCAGCTGGTTTCCGGCAGAATCTCTTGTTCCATCTACTATACCGGTATTCATATAAAAATAGCTGGCATGCAATTGTGAGTATCCCCATTTTTTATGTATACCAATAGTTCCATCGGCATTAAAGTTACTGAATTGTGAATTCAATACATAACCATCATAAGGATTTTGGTAGGCATGCGCCATAATATTATCAACCCGTGCGCTCCACGATATTCCGCTCATGGATGTTCCTGCAAGGTGAAACATATTATTTATCAATCCATTATTAGTTTGATAATTAAATAAAACATCACCCTTTGTTTGTCCTGCCGGCAGTGGGTCTTCGGGTATAAGGTTCAATACACCAGAAATAGCATCAGAACCATACGCCAGTGAACCCGGGCCTTTCAAAATTTCATATCTGTTCACTGCATCTGGGTCAGCTTCAATACCAAACTCATCAAACCAAGGCTGGTCAACCTGCTCAACACCATCATTAATTGTCAGTACGCGGTTATACCCTAAGCCCCTTATAATTGGCTTACCAATACTTTGCCCGTCAGTAATTGCAGCTACACCGGGTGTTGTAGCTATGGCATCAATAACATTTGTAGAAGAGTGCTGGTTAATATATTCATTGGTTACATCGGCAATGGGCTGCGGGTTATGTTCTGCCTCTGCCGCTTTAGAGTTACCGGTTACAACTACTTCGTCTTCCTGAAATTCAGAAGCTACCAGAGTAAAGTTTTGTGTTACTACGCCCTCAATTTTAATTGGGCCGGAAATTACTTTGTAACCTAAAACATGTACCTCAACAACAAAAGTACCCTGAGGTATATTTTCCAATGTATATTTTCCGTCAGCGTCACTCTGTGCTGCAACTTTCAAATCGGGGATATATACTATAGCGCCCGGTAATGCGGCATTATTAATAGTATCAACAATTTTTCCGGTGAGTGAGTTTTGCGCAAATGATGATATACCGGCAAATAAACAAGCAATAAATAGTATTGTTTTAATAGTTCTCATAATAAATTAAGATTGTCTGTTAAGAATCCTCTCTCCTATCTACCATCGGGTAGAAGGGCACGTTACATTCAATTAAGAATGTGTAATAAAGAATTACTTAGCAGGACGGAGGACGCCAGGTACTTAAATGGCAGCATAAAGATTCGCCATTTAAAGCTTGCTTGTGATACACCACTTGGGTTGCATCAGGTATTAGTATTTTAATTGCGTTCAGCGGCAAGTATTCATTTTGCAATGCCACAATTACGCTTTCAGCATTTTTATTCTTCTTACTATTATCGGCAGGGAATAATTGTTTCACGAAATCATTCAATGCCTTTACCAGTTGTGTTTCATTCTTATCAGCATAGGCTAATACAGTGTATTTATCAGCCGTCTTCGAAATATTGATGATATCATACAATTGTCCATTATATGAAAATTCTTTGTTTTCTTCGGTCCACTTTGCACTGGCAAATTCTGCCTTGCTAAGAACCAACGTTTCCTTGCGTGTGTTTTTATTTTTTATTTCAGCCGATGCAAATGATTTTGCATCCTTAGTAAGCATAAAATAAACAATACGATACCCCGCAAAATAATAGACCATAGCAAGCAGCATGGTTAATGCCACAGTACGAATCCATATAGGAGTATTTTTAATCACGTTTATTTTTTCTTAGCTGAATCAGCCCTGCCTTCTGCTGCCATTCTTTCATCAATGTAAACACACGACATGTCTACATAGTTCATAGAATTTGGATAAAGAGCCATAATAGGCCAGCGAGTAAGACTATAATTTTGATCGTACCAAAGCACAATAATAGGTGCATCGTTAATTGCTAATTGTTCTGCCTGTTGAAAATATTTGTATTCTTCAGCAACGGTATTAGCAGCAAGGCCCATGTCGATCAACTTATCGTACTCAGGGTTTTTGTAACGTGTAATGTTATAGTAAGAAGGCTGACCAATTGAATCTGGCACGTTAGCACCTAGGAACAACTGAAGGAAATCCGCAGGGTTTGGATAATCAGCTATCCAGCCCGAGCGTATCATATCGAACCTTAAATACCTGCCATCTTCAAGCTTTTGACTAAAGCTGGCAATGTTAAAGTTGATGTGAACATTCAGGTTTGTTTCTAATTCTTTTTGTACTTCAAGCGCAACACTGGTATTAATTCCACCCCCACTATTTAATTCTAACGATACAACCGGGAATTTCTTTCCATCAGGATAACCTGCTTCGCTCAATAATTTCTTAGCCAGGTCAACATTCAGCGAATCGCCCTTAATGTTCGATATGTCGTAATTATCTTCAGGCTTGCTTGCATACATAAAAGTAGGCGGTGTTACGCCATGTAATCCCGGAGCAAATGCTTCGCCTTGTAATACTTCGCTCACAATTTTGTTACGGTCGATAGCTAAACTGAAAGCTTTACGAACCCTAATATCATTAAAAGGCGCCTTCGATAAATTGAATGCATAGTACTGGGTCGACATTTCAGGCATACGAGCCAATAAATATTTTGGAGGCCTGTGTTGGAAATCGGCTATTTGCTGCTCCACCATTTTATCAACCTGTGTTGAAGGCACACTAACAATATAATCAAGCTTACCTGCTATAAATGCTTTAAACTCATCCGTTCTATCCGGAATAAAATTTATAAATAAAGTATCAATATAAGGCAGTTGGTTTCCTGCGCTATCTGTCCTAAAATAGTTAGGGTTAGCGGTAAGTACCAGCCTGTTTGAATCGCTTGTAGGGCTATATACAAAGGCACCGGTACCAACATGCAATCCTTTTCCGTATTTTTCTACTGCTTCCTGCGCTACTACAAAACCACCAGGGCCCGCAAGCATATTCAGGAACATTGGGTTCTTTTTAATAAGCTTAATTTGAATAGTAGAATCGTTCAACACCTTTATCCCGCTTATTCCTGCAGCAGGTTTACCTTTCTTACTGCTTTCAAAGAAATCATTAGCGCCTTCAACAGCTGCTTTAAAGGTTATTGAAAAAACAACATTATCGGCAGTAGCAGTGCACAACTGCTCCATGGAGTATTTAAAATCGTTAGCGGTCACTTTTCTGCCTTTACCATTCGTAAAGCACGGATCATCTTGAAAAGTAACATTGTTATTAAGGTGGAAGGTGTACAAAGTACCATTGCCATCAACATCCCATTTCTTAGCAATATCGGGCATTATAGAAAGGTCTCTTGGATTAATCTTTACAAGACCATCATATATCTGACTAGCAACTGTATAAGATACCTTATCGTAAATATAATAAGGATATAGATTTAAAACCGGAGTGTTTTCATTTAAGCGAATTGTTCCGCCATAAAAGCGGTTACCCTTTGCTACACGTTGGTTCTTTTTGCCACCAATGGTGCTACATGAGTAACTGAAACACAAAACTGACCCAACTAAAAACGGTAATAAAATTCTTTTCATATACTTATATACGGGGTGTTTTATGCAAAAGTAATATTCTGGGCTGAATTAAAGGTAAAAAAAATCAATTTCACCCCCTAAATGCAAAAATTCAAAAAACTCTTTTAATTTTCGAATTAAGTTGTTAATATTGCATCGCAAAAATTTGAAGACCAATAATATTAAGAAGTTCAGTTTTTTCCTATATTTGTGAACATTGTGAATAAGAAAGTGAGGAAGTTATTTATATACGCAAGTATTTTTTTTGTTGGAATTGGCGTTGCCAATGCCGGTGTTATTGTTCTAGAAGGTAATTATCAAGGTAAAAACTTATACGTTCAAAACCCATTTGCCAGCAGCGGCGTGGGTTTTTGTGCTTATGAGGTTTCTGTAAACGGCCAGGTTACTACCGATGAGGTGAACTCAAGCGCATTTGAAATTGATTTTAAGAACCTTGGCCTTAAGCAAGGCGATAAGGTTGTAGTGAAGATAGAGCATAAGGATGATTGCACCCCTAAAGTGCTTAACCCGGAAGTGCTTAAGCCTAAGAGTACCTTTACCATTGTAAGCATTAGTGTTGACCCTAAAACCAGCACACTTAAGTGGAACGCTAAAGATGAAAGCGGTAAGCTTACTTACGTTATTGAGCAGTTTAGGTGGAACAAATGGGTAAAAGTTGGTGAAGTAGATGGTATTGGCACTGCTGATGCACATGATTATCAATTTAAAGTATCTCCTAATTCCGGCAAAAACAAGTTCAGGGTTAAGCAAATTGACTATACAGGTCAGCCTCGCATGTCGAACCCTACTGAGTTTGTATCAACTGAACCTGCAGTTACCGAAGGTCCTGAAAGCGTTAAAGACTTTATTAATTTCTCTACCCCTACCATGTATGAAATATACGATGAGTATGGCAACATATCAAAACGTGGTTTTGGCGATAAGATAGATGTTACTGACCTTAAGAAGGGCATCTATTATCTTAACTACGATAATAGCATGACCCAATTCGTTAAAAAGAAATAAACTTATTCTAATCATTATAAATTAAACCCGAGCGATATACTCGGGTTTCTTTTTTTAAAGCCAAAACCATGATCAAAAAAATAGAACACCTGGGAATAGCTGTTAAAAACATTACCGATGCTAATGCTGTTTACCATAAGCTATTAGGTACAGAATCTTACAAAACAGAAAAAGTAGAATCGGAGAATGTACTTACTTCGTTCTTTAAAGTGGGGGAAAGCAAAATAGAGCTATTGGAAGGCACTTCAGCTGACAGCCCTATAACTAAGTTCATTGAAAAAAAAGGCGAAGGCATACACCACGTAGCATTTGAAGTGGAAGATATTGAAACTGAGATGCGACGTTTAAAAGATCAGGGCTTTACCTTATTATCTGATAAGCCTAAACAGGGCGCCGATAATAAGCTTATTTGTTTCGTTCACCCTAAAAGCGCTAACGGGGTACTTATAGAGCTTTGCCAGGAAATAAAGAAGTAACCCTACTACTCTTCAAAGTACTTAAATAGATCGACTTGCGGCGTACAATGCAACGTTTGTATACCAACGCTTGCCGCTCCCTCCACATTCTTAAGAATATCGTCAATAAATAAGGTTGACTCCGGATCAAGCCTGTTTTCATTCACCACATGCTGAAATATCTCTGCATCGGGCTTACGCATACCCATACGGCACGAGTAATACTCCCGCTCGAACATCTGCCCCATTACACCAGCACCATGCGCCTTGTCCATCATTTGCAAAACGGCAGGCAGGTGTATATCGTTCGTATTGCTTAATAGTAATACTTTATACTTGCTCCTAAGCCTCTTTACCAGTTCTACTTTTTCTTTCGGAAAGCCAATAAGTAAGGCATTCCAGGCCTTGTCTACATCCGCTTCAGTAACTGTGGGTGGCAACCATTTAAGTACTTCAGCCCTAAAATGTGATGGCGGTATGTTCCCTTTCTCAAATTCATCGAATACCCCGTGCTGCACATGCTGAGAATATTGTTGCTGAAAATTACCAGCGCCCAAAGCTATAAACGCCTGCTGAGTAAGGGAATAGTCGATATCAAACAACACTCCACCAAGGTCGAAGATGACTGTTTTTATATTTTTAGGTACTTTTTGGTTCATAGTAATGCACAAATTTTTAAATTCGCAGCCTCAATTACCGGGCCTATAGCTCAGACGGTTAGAGCAGCGGACTCATAATCCGTTGGTCGCAGGTTCAAGTCCTGCTGGGCCCACTTCATTATCAAGCACTTACGAGTTTCGTAGGTGCTTTTTTTATTCGAGGTGTGCGGTTTCGGTGTGCAGTATTTCTCGAAATCGATAATAAGAACTTATGGCAAAGATAACTAATTGGTATAAGATTGGGTCCGCTACATTAGCTATTAGAGTGACAATTTAATTATGACAATTGTGTTTTCATAAGCATCTAAACTCTTAAGTTCCTTGTCAATTTTTAAATTCCATTTTGATTGTTCATCTTCCTTTCTACCATTGTCAGTTTCTTTATCATACAATTTTTGTTCATCCTCTTCAAGTGCATAGTATCTATTATACATGACATTGGCTGTATTCCAGGCAGAATCATAGGTTGTATGAAGTTCGGCAAGAGCTTTTCTAAGTTTCCTAGAATAAATTTCTGTAATATCAAAATGATTTTGTTCATGTTTTAACTTATAGACGGTGCCACGATTTAATCTTACAAATGATGCACGTTTAAAGAACTCACAAAGTATATTTATTATAATTGTATCACTATCCTCTTTTATTTCGCCATCTAATACTTGGCCGTCAGTATAATTAGTCTCACTTTCTATATTCCCATTTTCAAAATAATTCAGTTCAATTCCATTCTTTAAGCTATTACGGTATTCGCATTTATAGATTAATTTCCCATTCCCATTATACCATTTTTCGGTGCCATCTTCTA
>Ga0206980_1004_pt1 | contig 109916 bp, 85 predicted proteins | sample Alteio_BWMinCont_20_FD_153494 | JGI IMG/M metagenome (GOLD analysis project Ga0206980, IMG submission 153494) | Enriched cells from forest soil in Barre Woods Harvard Forest LTER site, Petersham, Massachusetts, United States -... | ecosystem: Environmental > Terrestrial > Soil > Temperate forest >...
GTTTCAGAGTGTTAGGGATGGTGGCTGAAGCGGTTAAACGTAGTGGTTCAAATGAGCCTTTGCAAGTCCATATTAAGATGGACACCGGTATGCACCGCCTAGGGTTTCAACAGGAAGAAATTGGTAAACTGAGAAAAGAACTCGAAAAGGTGCCGCAAATAAAGATCAAATCTATTTTCTCGCACCTGGCGGCGAGCGATTCAGATACACTTAAAGACTTTACCTTATTGCAGATAAACAGGTTTAAAGAAATGAGCGAACAGGTAACAAAAACACTTTCTTATCCGGTGCTCATGCATATTTTAAACTCTGCCGGTATTATCAGGTATCCGGAAGCACAGTTCGATATGGTGCGTTTGGGCATTGGGCTTTATGGGGTAGGTGTTGGCGACGAAGAGCAGAAAAAACTGGAGAATGTAAGTACGCTGAAGACAACCATATCGCAAATAAACCATTTAAAGAAAGGTGAAACAGTAGGCTATAATTGTCGCGGCGTTTTAACAAAGGATTCCGTTATTGCAACGGTTGCTATTGGTTATGCCGATGGTTATGGACGTGAACTGGGTAATGGTAAAGGCCAAATGTGGGTGAATGGTAAAGCCGCACCTATAGTTGGCGATGTGTGTATGGATATGTGCATGATAGACATTAGCGGTATTGAGGCTCATGAGGGTGACGAAGTAATTATATTCGATAATATAGCTGCACTAAGACAAATGGCAAAAGCTATGAACACCATTCCGTATGAGGTTTTAACGGGCTTGTCGGGCAGGGTTAAACGTATTTATACCCACGAATAGCCCTTGAACAATGAATATTGAATGATGAATCTCCAATGCCGAAAAGCAAACAATACTGATTTCGAACTTCGTTATTCAGTGTTCATTATTGGATATTCTAATAGGGTTATATTTGTATAAAGCTATGCGGAACTACTTATATTCCATAAAGAAAAATACAGTTATACTGCTCTTCTGCTTGTGTATTACAATTCCCTTGTTTTCTTATTCTCAATCGAAAATAGATTCACTAAAGATACTTTTTCGTAAAGCTAAATCAGATACGGAAAGGGTAAATATCTTTAACAGTATTGCTAACCAATATAGTGCCATTGATAGCTTCCCTCACGCTTTTCAAAATGTAAATGAGGCCTTACAATTGGCGAGAGTTACAGGCTCTGATAAAAAACTGGCAGAAAGTTCTTTAAATGCGGCTGTTGTTTACTGGCGCGCCGGTATGGATGATAGCGCATTACATTATATAAAACAGGCCGTTGCTTATTTCGAAAAACAGCCTCCTTCGTTGGTTTTAGTAAAAGTTTACAAAGTACAAGGCGGAATATACAAGGATAAAGTAGAGTATAAGGAAGCCAGTGAAGTATTAACCAAAGGCCTGAATGTTGCCCAACAAATAAAAGATTCAGCGGGTATATATTCGTTGAATTATAATTTGGGCAGTGTATGCGAAGTGAATGGCGATTTTGAACTCGCCCTGAATTATTACAGAGCTGCTATGAATATGGCACTGGCCCAAAAACTATATCGTAATGCTATTAATGCTTGCGATCTGGTAGGTAGTATATATGCCAAACAGGGTATTAGCGCCGAGGCCGTGAAAGCTTATTTCAATGCCTTGGATATTAATGCTAGGTATTTAAACCAGGACGAGATCAATGGAGTGATCGATGTAAACCTTGGTAATGTGTACAACGATAAGGGCGATTCTGCTAATGCGATGAAGTATTACCGCGAATCGCTGGATATATTTACCCGTCTGCATAAGAAAGAATATATGGCTCAGTTGTTGGGCAATATGGGCAATGTGTATATGAATTCCGGCGATTATAAAAGGGCGGAAGGTTATGAACTGAAATCGATGGAGGAAGTAAAGGCATTGGGCGATAAAGTAAGTACTGCTGTATGTTATACCAATGTGGCTGAGTTTTATAATCACGTGAAAGACTACAGTAAATCAGCAGAATACTATAATGCTGCATTGCAGTTGCAGGAGGAAATAGGTGATAAGGAAGGATTGCAATACACCTATTCCGGCTTGGGCCAGCTTTATGAAAATACGGGCGATTATGCCAAAGCAGAAGAATACGGAGTTAAGGCATACAACATAGCTAGGGAGATTCCTCTTGAAAGAGAAATACGGGATGACGCCAAAATATTGAGTGGATTGTTTGATAAAATGCACCAGCCCGATAAAGCATTTACCTATTATAAGCTGTATATAGATGCCCGGGATAGCCTTGAAAATAAAGAGGAAGCGAAGAAATTGATTCGTGAGGAATTGAACCATGAATATGAGCAGAAGCGGCAAATGGAAGCGTTGGAAGATGAGAAGCGCCAGGCTATAGCGGATGAAAAGCAAAGACACGAAAGAGCAATACGTAATGTATTTCTTGCTGCTTTTATTGTTGTTCTTTTCCTGAGTGGGCTTTTGTGGCGAAATCTGTCGAAGATCAGGAGATCAAAACAAATCATAACCCGCCAAAAGGCAGAGGTTGAAAATCAAAAAGCAATTGTAGAACAAAAGAATAAAGATATTACCGACAGTATAAACTACGCTCGTCGTATACAGCATGCCATTTTGCCAACTATAGAGCAGTGGAGTGAGTTGTTTACGGATTCCTTTATTTATTATCGGCCTAAGGATATTGTAAGTGGAGACTTTTACTGGTATATAGAATCGGGCAATGAAATAATTTTTGCCGCTGCCGATTGTACCGGGCATGGTGTTCCTGGTGCTTTTATGAGTATGCTGGGTGTTTCTTCATTAAATAAAATAGTTGGTGAGAAGGGTATTAAAGCGCCTAACGAGGTGCTAAATGAATTACGTGATGAGATCATTCACGCATTGAACCGGGAAGGCAAAAAAGAAGAGGTGAAAGACGGTATGGATATGACGCTTTGCCGTTATAATAAAGCTAATGGAATCTTTGAATACGCTGCTGCCAATAACCCGTTGTGGATAGTAAGCAAGGCAAGCGGAGCATGGGCTTTAAAAGATTGCGATGCGGATAAAATGCCTGTTGGGAAATATTTTGGTGAAGAAGGAAAATTTGCGTTGCGAAAAGTAGACGTAAATAAAGGAGATAGGATTTATATCTTTACCGACGGTTATGCCGACCAGTTTGGTGGTGCTAGGGGTAAAAAGTTTAAATACCAGCACATGCAAGAAGTGGTTTTGGCATTTCAGGATAAGAGCATGAAAGAGCAGTGTGATGAGTTAGGTAAGATTATGACAGAGTGGAAAGGAGATTTAGAACAGGTAGATGATATTTTGGTAATTGGTATTGAAATATAGTATGGTAACGCTTGACGAAATAAGGCCTGTAATTGGTAAGGAACTCGATGAGTTTGAACTCCGGTTTAAAGACTCAATGAAGAGCAATGTACCATTGCTCGATAAGATCACCTATTACCTTATTAAGCGCCGTGGTAAGCAAATAAGGCCCATGCTGGTATTTCTATCAGCCGGACTAAATGGTAAAATGAATGATTCTACTTACCGTGCTGCCGCTTTAATTGAATTGTTACACACAGCAACCCTGGTGCACGATGATGTGGTAGATGAGACCTATCGCCGCCGTGGATTCTTTTCGATTAACGCACTTTGGAAAAATAAGGTGGCTGTTTTAGTTGGCGATTATCTTTTATCTCGTGGTTTGTTACTTGCCGTTAGTAATAAGGAATTCCAGCTGTTGGAAATAGTATCGAAGGCAGTGCAGAAAATGAGTGAAGGCGAACTTTTGCAAATTGAAAAGACCCGTAAGCTGAATATAGCCGAAGAAGAGTATTATGAGATAATTGCATGCAAAACGGCTTCGCTCGTGGCTGCATGTTGCGCAAGTGGAGCACTATCGGTAGGTATGAGTGAAGATGTGGTGAAAAAGATGTGGGAAATTGGTGAGTTGATGGGAATGGCTTTCCAATTGAAGGACGATTTGCTTGACTACGGTAGCGGACAAGATATTGGTAAGCCTATTGGCACCGATATTAAAGAAAAGAAGATGAGTCTGCCGCTTATCTATGCTTTAAAGGAATCATCTTACTTCGAAAAGAAGAGGATAATAAACATGATCAAGAATCAGAGTAAGGAGCCGGAGATAATAGAGGAGATATTTAATTTTGTGAAGGATAAAGGTGGCTTGGAATACGCGAAAAAAACCATGTTAGATTATAGAGAAAAGGCAAAAGTGATGCTTAGTGATATGCCTGAATCGCAATATAAGTCGGCCTTTATGAATGTTATTGAATTTGTTACCGAAAGAAAGAACTAAGAATATGAATAGAATAATTAAGTCTGCATTTTTTGTTTTGATTTGTTCAGTTTTAGTTGTTGCTTGTAAGCAAAATACAAATGGCACAGATGGTGGCGTGCCTCCTCAACCGGCTAATAATACAATGAAGTCGGATACTTTTGTTCATCCTGCCGTACCTGCCAATCCTAAGATAGTCGATGGAATGAATATTACTCGCTGGCCCAATGGCAATGTTAAAATGCAAGGCAATTATAAGGATGGAAAGCGCCAGGGTGAGTGGCAAAGTTTTTTTGAGAGCGGCAAGATAAACAGCGATGAGTTTTTTGTAGATGGCCAAACCAATGGCAAGGTGACCGTTTATTACGAAAACGGGAAAAAGAGATACGAAGGCGAGAACAATAACGGAAAGCTATCGGGTGTTTGGAACTATTGGGATGAAAAAGGTAAGTTAACCCGCTCTGTAGATTATTCTAGGCAATCGCCTACTCAGAATCCTTAGTCGGTTTTAGTTCGTTTATCGAAACATCAACCAGAAACTTATTCTTCAATAGCCTTCTGCCAATCAGCATAGGGTAGGTCATGCTACCGCGGTCGGTTAAAGTTATCCAGGTCTTTATTCGTTTGCCATGTATTCGCAAAGCAGTGCGTATGCTATAGCGTTCTTCAGTATCGCCAAACGAGTTGCGGATGTTCTTTATGGTAAAGTTTTTAAACTTTATTTCTTTGTCTTTGTATTCCGGGTGGGTAGGGTCGAGCAGGGTAAAACAAAGCTTGTCTGTTCCATCAATATTGCGGACCTGTATATGGTGGCAGTGTAATGAGCAATAGTAGGCACCTGTGTCTATTTTGGCCGAAATACCAAGTAACCCCAGCCTGGGTAGGTCTATTCGTGTACTTTTTCCTATTATTTCTTTGCTCATAAAGCCGTTAATATGTTCTCAAAAATAGCATGATATTCTAATATCAAAACAAGTAATTTTGAAACAATGAATGAAAAGATAACCTATATCATCATAGGCCTTAATTGTATTATGTCTTTTGTAGGATTTTCTGACAAGAATTTCTTCGAAAAATACCTGTACCGCCCCTATAACGTACATAAAAATGGCGGCGAATGGTATAGGATATTTACCGGTACCTTTTTGCATGCTAATATGCCACATTTGTTCTTCAATATGTGGTCGCTGTATCTTTTTGGTTCATTGCTCGAGCATTATGAGTTCCCTTTGTACTTTCATGATAAGGCAGATTTTTATTATATATTGCTGTACGTTGGTGGTATTATGTTCTCAGCACTTCCGGCTTTTGAGAAATATAAGAACACTTATTCCTATGCCGCAGTTGGCGCATCGGGAGCGGTTTCGGCAGTGGTGTTCTCATTTATTTTAATTAACCCTGCTGCCCCGTTGTCATTTATTTTTATTCCGTTTTCTTTTTCGGCGTGGATGTTTGGAGGCCTGTATCTTTTATACTCCTGGTACATGTCAAGGCACGGGCACGATAACATTGGCCACGATGCCCACTTATGGGGTGCATTATACGGTATTGCATTTACCATAGCTGTTCATCCTCATTTCGCCGTTTCGTTCTTCTATAAAATCTTTCCTCAATACGCCTCATGAACAAAGCCATATTACTAGATAGAGATGGGGTGATAAACCAGGAAAGAGGCGACTATACTTACCGCAGGGAAGATTTTTCGGTATTACCTGATGTTATACCTGCACTAAGGGTATTGCAAGAGATGGGCTATATGCTCATAATAATATCAAACCAAAGCGGTATTGCCAAAGGCTTGTTTACTATTGCCGATGTAGAAAAACTACACAGTTACCTTGTGGCGTATTTAGATGATAATGATGTACGCATCAAAGAAATATATTATTGCCCTCACCACCCTGAGTATAGCAGTTGTATTTGCCGTAAGCCCGACTCGCAATTGATAGAAAAGGCACTAGCAAGGTTCAATATCGATCCTGCAAAATCATTTTTTATTGGTGATAAAGAGCGGGATATACTGGCGGGCAAGAAAGCAGGCGTGCAGGGAATACTAATCGATTCGAATTTTTCGTTAATGAAAGCTATTGAGCCGATAATAAAAGGAGAAAAAAAGTAAAAGAGGTGAAGATTGCGGTAAATACAAGGTTGTTGCTCAAAGGTAAAATGGAAGGTATCGCGGTGCATGCCTACAATGTGTTGAAGCGCATTACCGTCGCACATCCCGAACATCAGTTCTTATTCCTATTCGACAGGCCCTATAACGAAGAATTCATCTTCTCCAATAATATTACACCCATTTCATTAATGCCCCAGGCCAGGCATCCTGTTTTGTTTTATCTGTGGTTTGAATATTCAGTGGCCAGGGTATTAAGAGATGCTAAGCCCGATCTATTCTATTCGCCAGATGGCTTTTTAAGCCTGAGAGCAGATACGCCTTCCATATCGGTAATGCACGATATAAACTATATCTATTACCCTGAAGACTTGCCTAAAATGGCGTTGTGGTATTACAAGCATTACTACCCGAAGTTTATGGCTAAGGCCAAGCACATACTAACGGTTTCTGAATATTCAAAACAGGATATCATTAAGAACTATCACATTAACCCTTCGAAAATTGATGTGGTATATAACGGGGCTGATGAAGCATACCGAAAGCTAAACGGCGAAGAAAAGAAAATTGTAAAGCAGAAGTATAGCGATGGCCAAGATTATTTTGTATACGTAAGCGCATTACATCCACGCAAAAATGTAAAAAGGTTATTACAGGCTTTCGATAAAATGAAAGAAAGCGCTTCATCGGATATTAAGTTGTTATTGGTAGGCCCTGCTTATTTTAAGAACAGCGAGATGATGAGTGTATATGAGCAAATGAAGTATAAACAAGACGTGGTTTTTACAGGACGCTTAGAAGTGGATGAATTATGTAAAGTAGTTGGAGCAGCCTTTGCTATGGCTTATATTTCTTACTTCGAAGGTTTTGGAATACCAATTGTGGAGGCTATGCAATGCGAGGTGCCTGTAATTACATCAAACACTACATCCATGCCCGAAGTGGCTGGCAATGCAGCTTTACTGATAGATCCTTTCTCGGTTGATTCGATTGCTGATGCTATGCTTAAGGTGTTGAAAGATGGAGCGGTAAGAAATGATTTGATTGAAAAAGCGAAGCTTAGAAAAAACATATTTACCTGGGATAGAACCGCTAACCTTACCTGGGGAGCCATGGAAAAAACATTAGCAGAATGTCGTTAAAAGCATATTTACATAAAACTATAGTTGAAGCAGGCTGCGACGAGGCAGGGCGTGGTTGCCTGGCCGGTTCAGTATTTGCAGCTGCTGTAATATTGCCGAAAGATTTTCATCACCCATTGCTGAATGATTCGAAAAAAGTAACGGAGGCCAACAGATATAAGCTAAGGGAAATAATAGAAAAAGAAGCCATTGCTCATGCTGTTGGCGAGGTGAGCAGTAAAGAAATTGATGAGATCAATATTCTGAATGCTTCATTCCTGGCTATGCATAGGGCCATTGATAAACTCCAACAAAAGCCGGAATCATTGTTAATAGATGGGAATCGTTTTAAAGAATATAAAGGCATACCTCATCAGTGCATTATAAAAGGCGATGCTAAATTTGCATCTATTGCAGCGGCATCTGTACTTGCAAAAACGTACCGCGACGATTATATGAATCAGCTGCACGAAAAGGACCCGCGCTACGGATGGCTCAATAATAAAGGCTATGGCACCGAAAGCCACCGTGAGGCTATAGAAAAACACGGAGCAACAGAACACCACAGGCATAGTTTTCAATTAGTTAAATGGGATCTGTTCCACCAGCATTAAGGTTATGAAGAAAAGAATATCGATTTTAATAGTTGTGCTTTTTTTAATGGCCGGTGTAGTATACGAGTTTATGCACCTGCGAAAAGAAGAAGTGCCTGTTAATACTGCCATTACTGCTATACCCATTGATGCTTCGTTTGTATTTGAGAGTCGAAAGAATTATCCTTTATGGAAAGGTATTTCAAAGACTAACCTGATTTGGAAGGATATGCTCGCTACCGATTGGGTTAACGATTTGAATAGCAATATCCAATATTTAGATACATTGATGAGTGGCGACCCTCGGGTACATTCAATTGCAGAGGTTGAGCCCATATTTATATCAGCACATAAAAACGGACAGGAACATTTCGATTACCTGTTTATTTGCTCAATGCCAAATGCTGCCGACGAAGCCGCGTTAGATATTTACATGCAAAAGCTGGGCCAGAAAGGTTCTATTACACAGAGCCAGTATGATGGAATTGCGGAATACTGCCTGAAGCAACCGGGCAGAAGTGATTTTTATTACGCAGTTAACAAAGGAATATTCATTGGTTCATTAAAAAGCGAACTCGTTCAGGAATCACTCAGGCAAATGGAATCGGGTATATCGCTGATGAATAACAGCCATTTTATGAAGGTGCTGAACGCATCAGGCGGGCAACCTATGGCACAACTGTTCATCAATTATCAATCGCTATATAACGCGACCGAGCCATTTGCAAATAAAGATTTTCATTCATACTTATCTTCTATACAGGATTTTGCACAATGGTCGGTACTTGATATTGGGGTTGAACCGGACGAAGTAATTATGAATGGTTTTACGGAAGTGGATAGTTCGGGGGCCGAGTTCCTGAGTTTGTTCAACCATCAGTCGCCACAGTCGACTAAAATTCCGAGTATTATTCCTGCCAATACCAGTTTGATGGATTGTTTTGAAATATCAAACAGCAAAGCATTTCTGAAAGATTACCGGGAATATGTCGGCTTGCACCGCCGCACAGCAAGGCATAATGAATGGGTAAGCCAGATCGAGAAAGATTACAACATTAATGTAGAAAAGAAATTCTATAGCTGGTTAGATAATGAAATAGCGCTGGTAATTACCGAACCATCCGATAGTACGTTGTTGAATGATACGTATGCCATAATAGGAGCGAATGATGTAAAGGAAGCATTGAAGTCACTCCAGGTAATGTCGGATACCATAAAAGGTGAGGAAGAAAAACATTTCGTTACCTACCCGTATATGAACCACGATATACATTACATAGGGCTGGAGAATATGTTGCCTAATTTACTTGGCGGAACATTTGAAGGAATTAAGAAAACGTATTATACCGATGTGAAGGATTACATTGTGTTTGCAAACACCCCGCAAGCACTCGAATTATTCATTAATAAATATGAAAGCGGAAGTACGCTTGTGAAAGATGAGTTCTACCAGTCGTTTATAAAGGAACATATTGAAAATGAATCGGCTGTTTACATATACAACAATGTTGCTTTATCGCCTATGCTATATGAACAGTACTTGGATAAACCTTATGCCGATGCGGTAAGAAAGCATACTGATATTGCACGGAAGTTTCAGGCTATCGGCATACAGTTCAACTTTATGCAGGGTATGTATTATACCAACGTTTACTTTAAGCGCAACCCTCAGTACCGCAAACAAGCCGGTGCATTGTGGCAGGCCTCGCTCGATAAGCCTGTAGAGTTGGCGCCGGTATGGGTTGATGATTATAAAACAAAATCGAAATACATTTTTACGCAGGATAAAGCCAATGCAGTTTACCTGATAAGTAATAACGGCCATATACAGTGGAAGAAGGAACTTGACGAAATAGTAATGGGGCAGGTATATGCGGTTGACGCTATGAAGAATGGTAAATCGCAATACCTGTTTAATACAAAGGATGATATTTATGTAGTAGACAGAACGGGCAAGAATTTATATAGCTATCCTGTGCATATTCCATCAAAGGCAACAGCGTCTATAGCATTGTTTGATTATGGCGAAAAACGCAACTATCGGATATTTGTGCCTTGTGGCGATGATAAGATTCGCGCATATGGTGTAAGTGGCAAAGCGCTGGGTGAGTGGAAGGCACCTGAAACGAGTGCTGATGTAAAATGTGCAATACAATATGTGAAGGTGGATGACAAGGATTATATACTTGCAATAGATGATAAGGGCACTGTATATGCATACGACAGAAAGGGCAAAAGCAGGATGGACTTCAAAAATAAAATGCCTGAGCACATATCAAGCTTCTCGGTGGTGCCCGGCAAATCAGCATCTGAAACCTATTTGTTCGCAACAGATTCAATGGGTATGGTTTACCAGTTAAGCCTTACCGATTATTTAACCAAAGTACAATACTTAAAAGGCAATGTGCATAACCCATCTTTTGCAACGGTTGATTTGAATGGTAACGGTAAAACCGATATGACATTCCTGAGCCAGTATGATGTGTATGCCTATGGCACAGATAAAGAGCAAGTGTTCCATTTTAGTGAGCGCGATTCATTAAAGCGCAACTTGCTTACGTTTATGTATAGTGACGGTAAAGCCAGGATAGGTGCGGTTGATGCTGAAAAGAATAAACTTTACCTGTGGGATAACCAGGGCAACATGTGTAATGGCTTCCCATTATATGGTAATACCGCATTTAGCATTGCAGATATGAATGGTGACGGACAACTATACCTGGTTACCGGTGCGGGCAATAATGTATATGTATATAGCCTGCCGTAAAAATTGAGCGTGACTTAAATTTGCCACATGTAGTCTCAATAAGTTTACGGTTTATCTCAATTTTTTATCGTCGTCTCGGGGCGGTTACTGGCCTTTGCGCTTTATGTATTTTCTTTGTTACTGTGATGAATACATTGAGGAGCTCAAAAAGGATTGTAGGGAGAGCAATAAAATTTAATAGGCTCGAAAAAAAGATAACGCAGCAACAACTGGCTGATTTGCTTGATGTTGATAGGCAGTATATTTGGCGTTTAGAAAACGGCAAGATAAACCTTACTATGGATTATTTAGACAAAATCATAGATCGGCTTGGCTGTGAGTACACCGATTTTTTTGTCGACCACTTTAACCAATAATTCAATTTTGAAGAGATGACGAAAGAAGCTAAAATGGAAACTTGCATTAAGTGCAAGAAGTCATTTAAGAAAGATGAATTGAAGAAATTAGAAGTGGGAAATGTACCAATTGACCTATTTATTTGCAAAGCCTGTTTTGCTGAAGCAAAGAAATCGGTAAAGCACTCTGGTTCGAAATAAGCAAATACTTATTTTTCTGAATCTATTAATCCTTACGAGTTATTTTCCTTTTTCCTGTTCTTAAAGTAAGAGTAGCCCATGGCTATTACAATTACCAATAAGAATGGTATCAGGTAAGAGCGGGAAAGGCCATCGGAATTAATAAAGGTAAAGAAACGATTCCAACGGAACTTTTCTTTGAACGGTACAAACGATTTCAGCGACATCCATATAAATGAAGCTTTACCCACTACGTGGTCTTCCGGTACAAAACCCCAAAAGCGAGAATCTTCGGAATTATGGCGGTTGTCACCCATCATAAAGTAGTAGTTCATTTTAAAGGTGTAGTTGTCGGTCTCTTTATCGTTGATGAATATTTTACCGTCGCGCACAGCTAAAGTGTTGTGCTCGTATGCAGTAATGGCACGTTGGTAAAGCGCAATGTTTTTAGCATTTAGTTTTATACTGCTTCCTTCTTTCGGAATCCACAGTGGCCCAAAGTCATCTACATACCATTTATAATTAGGTGACGAAGGGAAAACTTCAGGCTCGTAATACTTGGTGCTGTCTTGCACAAAAAGCGTTACTGATTTAATTCCTTCGGTGCTCTTAAGTATATCTGCATTTTTGCGGGTAAGGGTTAATACAAAACCTTTAATGCTGCGCGGGTCTATATCGCCATATTGCACATTGCCATCCATGTTTACCACCTCGAATGGTTCAGTAATATCAAGCTTGTTTAGCATGCGCTTATCTAAAACAGTTTGGCCTTTATACGACAGATCGTACTGGTAGCCCATTGTTTTGCCCGATGTAGGATCGAGCACCGGAGCTGGGTTTTCAATTTCAGGTACACCATCACCGGTTATCATGTATTTAAACTCGCACTCGCCCGGCAGATCATCAACCTTACCATTGATATAAACATTAGAGCCGCGAATGGATAATGTATCGCCGGGCATACCAATGCAACGCTTAATGTAGTTCTCTTCTTTATCTACAGGGCGGGCAATTACTTTACCCGGTACGCCCAGGTTACCTAATTCTTGATTATTAAAAACGTTATCGCGGCCAAACTCTCTGCACAATGCATAATAGCTTGGGTTATCAATATTGGCAGTAGTAGTATCGCCTTCGGGCCAGTTAAATACTACAATGTCGTGCCTTTGCACATGCGAAAAACCGGGTAGGCGTATGGCAGGATATTGTAACCAGTCGAGGTATGAATTTGTGCTTTTGGTTAAAGGCAAAGTGCTTTGTACAAACGGAAATGAAATAGGTGTCATAGGTATACGCGCACCATAATTTATTTTGCTCACAAAAAGGTAGTCACCCACCATCATCGATTTTTCCATAGATGGAGTAGGGATGGTATAAGCCTCCATAAAGAAGGTACGGATAATGGTTGCAGCTATAATAGCGAATGATATAGCTTCGGTCCATTCGAGCAACAAAGAAGGTTTTTCTTTTTTTGTTGGGTCCGGTAATTTGAAAGGATCTTTGCCAAAGCCCATTAAAGGCAATGAAACAAAGAAGAACAAACCGGAAAGGATCATCTTGCCTGAGCTCTTTTTGCCAAACGATTCAGATGTAATACCTGCCACTACCATCATCATCATAAAGCCCACACCCGGAACGATGAAAATGAATATCCACCACCAAGGGCGTTGAAGTATCTTCAGCCATATATAGTAATTGTAAACGGGTACAATAGCTTTCCAACCTTTTTCGCCGGCTTTTTCAAATATTTTGTAAAGCCCGGCAACGGTGGCAATAATAATTACATAAATAACTGGCAGAATGTGGAACATAGAGTAATAAGGTATAGATCAAATATAAATTGTATAGACAGAATAGAGGCTGTTAAATTATGTTATTTTTCAGTACCATGATCGAACGCAGATGACGCCGATTGGTTAAGATTAAATATGATTTTGGGTGAAACAATCCGCGATTATCATAATTATCTGCGTTATCAGCGTTCTATTTCCCGAGGAGGTCGGTCATGTTGAACACGCCCTTTTTGCCAACCAGCCATGCTGCTGCTACAACGGCTCCTTCGGCAAAGCCTGTTCGGTTATAGGCTTCGTGGGTAATGGTTATTTCATCGCAAGCCGAAGTGTATTTTATACTGTGGGTGCCGGGTACTTCTCCTTCACGTTTCGATAGAATAGGTAGGTCACTTTTAGATGCATTTTCTTTCAAAGCCCAATTGGTAAAACTGCTATGCTTTTTTATAAGCCCTTCGGCTAAGGTTATGCCTGTACCGCTGGGTGCATCTTTTTTGTGAATGTGATGTGTTTCTTCCAGCGATGGAGTATAGTTTTTGTAGGGCTTCATCAGCTGGGCCAGGTATTCATTCAGCTTAAAGAAAAGGTTTACACCAATGCTGTAATTAGATGCATAAAAAAATGCCTGCCCTTTTTCGTTGCAGGTTTTAAGTATTTCTTCCCAATGTTTTAACCACCCTGTTGTGCCGCATACTACCGGCACACCTGCATCGAAACATTTATAAATATTATGTATAGCCGTTTCGGGGGTGGTAAATTCAATAGCAACATCAGCTTTTTTCAGGTTTGTGGCAGTAAGGTCGGCCAAATTGCTTTTACTTATCTTTAAAACTACCTCATGACCATGCAAAAGGGCTATTTTTTCAATTTCTTTACCCATTTTACCATATCCAAGAAGCGCTATTTTCATTTTTCCTAGTATTTAATACCAAATATAATATATACCTGATTGGTAGGCTAAAAGTAAGTTTTTACCTGCTTATTGGCAGGTTTTATGACAAAATGTTAGTTTGGCATGGTTATTGATAGTATTATAGTGTCAGCAATGGCATAAAAACAGAAACATGAAAGATTTTTCAGAAAGCGAAAACTTAGATATATTCAGACTAGAGAACTTAAGCGATGATTCAGAATTTATTCCACTTTTAACCAATGAGGAAGAACAGCGAATTAATGCAGAAAAGATTCCGGATGAGATACCTATTTTACCACTCCGTAATACAGTATTGTTTCCGGGTGTTGTAATACCAATAACCGTAGGCAGAGACAAATCGATACGTCTTATAAAAGATGCGTATGCAGGTAACAAAACCATTGGTGTTGTTGCTCAAAAGAATGATTCGATTGATGATCCGGGAGTTGATGACATTAACTGGACCGGTACTATTGCCTATATACTTAAAACCCTGAAAATGCCTGATGGCAGTACTACTGCTATCATACAAGGGAAAAAGAGATTTGAGATAACAGAAGTATCTCAACAAGAACCTTATTTAAAAGCCAAGGTAAAAGCAGTTGCCGATATACAACCACCTGTTACCGATAAAGAATTTGAAGCTACGGTTTCATCATTAAAAGATCTGGCATTGCAAATTATAAAACAAAGTCCGCATATACCTGCCGAAACTAATTTTGCTATCCGCAATATTGAAAGCAGCAATTTCCTTATAAACTTCATTTCTTCAAACATGAACGCCACCGTGGCCGAAAAGCAGAAGATACTGGAGGAAGCCGACCTGAAAACACGTACCAATGTTTTGCTTGCGCATTTGAACAAGGAGCTGCAAATGCTGAAGCTGAAGAACCAGATACAATCGAAGGTTAAAGAAGATATTGATAAACAACAACGCGAATATTTTTTACACCAGCAACTTAAAACCATTCAGGAAGAATTGGGTGGCGATACGTTTGGCCAGCAAATAAAAGAGTATCGTAAAAAAGCGGTAGATAAAAAGTGGAGCAAGCATGTAAAGGAATCGTTCGAAAAGGACATTCAAAAGCTTGAGCGTATGAACCCTAACTCGGCTGAATATTCGGTACAGAGCAATTACTTAGAGCTATTGCTTGAGTTGCCATGGAACGAATACACCAAAGATAATTTTGATTTAAAAAGAGCGCAACGTATACTTAACCGCGACCATTACGGATTAGAAAAAGTAAAAGAACGCATACTTGAATACCTTGCCGTGCTTAAGCTGAAAGGTGATATGAAAGCGCCTATATTATGTTTGGCCGGCCCTCCGGGTGTTGGTAAAACATCATTGGGTAAATCTATTGCATCATCATTGGGCCGTAAATATGTGCGCATGTCGTTAGGCGGTTTGCACGACGAAGCTGAAATACGTGGGCATCGTAAGACCTATATTGGTGCTATGCCGGGTCGTGTTATACAAAACCTTAAAAAGGTAAAATCATCGAACCCAGTTTTTGTGTTAGATGAAATTGATAAGATTGGTAAGGACTTTCACGGCGACCCAGCCTCGGCTTTGCTTGAAGTGTTGGACCCTGAACAAAACAGCGAGTTTCACGATAATTTCCTGGAAGTAGAATATGATCTTTCGAAAGTATTGTTCATTGCTACCGCTAATAACCTGAGTGTTGTACACCCTGCGCTGTTAGATAGGATGGAGATAATAGAAATTAACGGTTACACGGTTGAAGAGAAAGTAGAGATTGCTAAGCGTCATTTAATACCTAAGCAACTGGAAGAACATGGTGTGAAAAAAGCTCAGATAAAAATACCTGATGCCGTTATAGAAGCCGTTATAGAAGATTATACCCGTGAATCGGGTGTGCGTAACCTTGAGAAGAAGATAGCGCAGATCGTTCGCCACACAGGCAAGTCTATTGCTATGGAAGAGAAGTATGAGATAGAGGTAAAGAAGGGAGAACTTGATAAGATATTATCACCTGCACATCCTAAAGAAAAATACCAGGGCAATGATTCTGCCGGTGTGGTAACAGGCCTTGCATGGACACCAACCGGGGGAGATATTTTATTTATTGAAGTAAGTATTAGCCGTGGTAAAGGAAACTTAACACTTACCGGTAACCTGGGAGATGTTATGAAAGAATCGGCTACGCTTGCATTAGAATATTTAAAATCGCATGCTGAGCAATTTAATATTTCGCACAAGGCCTTTGAAAAGTGGAACATACATATTCACGTTCCCGAAGGCGCTACGCCAAAGGATGGCCCATCGGCAGGTGTATCTATGTTAACAGCATTGGCTTCGGCATTTACACAACATAAAGTGCGCAAGCACTTAGCTATGACGGGCGAAATAACCTTGCGTGGTAATGTGTTGCCTGTAGGCGGTATTAAAGAAAAAATATTGGCCGCTAAACGTGCCGGTATAAAAGAGATCATTCTGCCTGCAGCTAATAAGCGCGATATTGATGATATCAGTGCAAAATACCTGAAGGATCTGAAATTCGTTTACGTAAGTAAAATGAAAGAAGTGCTTGATTATGCCTTGCTCGAAGAGTTTGTAAAGAACCCTTTAAAATTGGAATTGGCTTTTGGAGAAGAGCGCAGCGAGAAACACAACTAAATACAGAATATCAAATATCGAGCAAGGAATATTGAATAATGAAATAGTAAAGACATAAGTATTACTTTTGTGTTCTTTACTTCGGTATTTAAGATTCAGTATTCGATATTCATTATTTGTTTTTTATGATATACGTAACACGCAGAGAGCATTTTAATGCAGCACACAGGGTTTATAATCCTAAATGGAGTGTAAAGAAAAATTACGAGGTTTTTGGTGTATGCGCCAATCCTAATTGGCACGGGCATAACTACGAATTGTTTGTTACCGTAAAAGGTGAAATAGACAAGGAAACAGGTTTTGTAGTCGACCTTCGTTCATTGAGTGAGATCATTAAGAAGCAACTTATTGTAAAAGTTGACCATAAGAATTTTAATCTGGATGTGCCTTTTATGAAAGGCATTATACCAAGTACCGAGAATATTATTATTGAATTTTGGAAACAGTTAGAAAAACCTATTGCTAAACTAGGTTGTACCTTACATAGCCTTAAATTGCAGGAAACTGAGAATAACGCTGCCGAGTATTTCGGTAAGTAAATTGAGAAAAATGGCAGCAAAAAAAGCCGTAAAAAAACAAAGTGGTTACTCAAAGGTTGAGCATTATAACCAGGAATCGTTAGAAGCGCTTGCCGGTTACTACCACAACATTATTAAAGATATTGGCGAAGATCCCAAGCGTGAAGGTTTATTAAAAACCCCGCATCGCGTAGCTAAGGCTATGCAGTTTTTAGTGCATGGTTATAATCTCGATCCTGCTGAGATGTTACGTTCTGCCATGTTTAATGAAAAGTACAGCCAAATGGTTGTGGTTAAGGATATCGAGATCTATTCTCTTTGCGAACACCATATGCTGCCATTCTTTGGTAAGGCACATATTGCATATATACCTAACGGAAGAGTAGTAGGGCTAAGCAAAATACCACGTGTGGTTGATGCCTTTGCCCGCAGGCTTCAAGTACAAGAAAGATTGACCGATCAAATACGCGATTGTATACAAGATACACTTAAACCTACAGGAGTAGCTGTAGTTATTGAGGCACAGCATCTTTGCATGCAAATGCGTGGTGTGCAAAAACAAAATTCGGTTACTACTACATCAGCCTTTACTGGGGAGTTCCTTAAGAGTGAAAAAACTCGCAAGGAATTCATGAGTATCATTCAGTCGAAGCTTCATTAACGATTCTTATTTCTAAGGCTGTTTACGCAATAAAGGCCCATTTTATGGGTTAATAATTGGGTAAAAATCATTATATTTGTGTAGATTATGAAGAAATTGAAAAGTTTACTATTTATTGCATTTATAGGTGCTTTTAGCTTGGTTAATGCCCAAGCCCCAAAATATAGCAACGAGTTTTTGAATATTGGGGTGAGTGCCAGAGCTTTGGCAATGGGTAATTCTGTAGTTGCATCTACCGATGATGTTACTTCGGGCTACTGGAACCCGGCCGGGTTATTGAACATAACCAGCAACCTCGAATTCTCACTTATGCATGCCGAATATTTTGCCGGTATTGCTAAGTACGATTACGGAGCTATATCTTACAAAATAGATAGTAACAGTGTGTTTGGGTTTACAGCTATTCGTTTTGCTGTTGATGATATACCTAATACAACGCAGCTTATTGATGCCAATGGTAATGTAAACTATAATAACATTACCGTTTTTTCGGCAGCTGATTATGGTTTTTTGTTTTCCTACGCCCGAAAAATTGGTATACCCGGCCTCGACCTTGGTGCGAATGTTAAAATAATAAGGCGTACATTAGGTAGTTTTGCCGGTGCCTGGGGCTTTGGTTTTGACATAGGTGCACAATACAAATACAAAGAATGGTTATTTGGAGCAGTAGCACGCGATGTTACGTCTACCTTTAATGCATGGAGCTATAACCTAAGCCCTGATATGATACAAGTGTTTCAGGAAACAGGAAATGCTATTCCATCTGATAACTTAGAAGTTACATTGCCTCGTTTGTTATTAGGTGCAGGCCGTAAGTTCAAGCTCTTTCACGATAATGTTTCGCTATTAGGTGAATTAGGAACGGACATAACTTTTGATGGAAAGAGAAACACCTTGATCAGTTCGAACCCGGTGAGTGTAGACCCACATTTGGGGGTTGAAATTGGCTACAAGGGCTTTATATTTTTACGCGGCGGTATTGGCAACATACAAAACAGCACCGATGTGGCGGGTAATAAAATTACCACTGTTCAACCCGATTTTGGTGTAGGAGTTAAAATAAAGTCATTCACGCTCGACTATGCACTTACTAGTCTTGGCAATGGATCAGTAGCCCCTTATTCGAATATATTCTCAATAAAATTCGATATTAACAAGAAGACATAATGGTCAAGCGTTACCTGGCTATAGCATGTATTCTCGTTCCGATGCTACTTTGTGGCCAGGCTAACAAATGGATTAATTACAACCAGTACTACTACAAAATTAAAGTTGCACAAGATGGCATTTATCGTGTCGATTCTGCAACCCTTGCCAAAGCAGGTATACCGGTAGGTACTATCGATGCCCGCAGGTTCCAGTTGTTCTTTCATGGCCAGCAACAATATATTTATGTGCGTGGCGACAGTGTTTTAAGCCAGATTAAAGGTGGCTATATTGAATTTTACGGACAACACAACACAGGTGCATTAATGAAGGACGCGATGTCTGATTCGCTTTTGTATACTGCCATCAATCCTGCTCCGCTTAATTATATACCGTTTGTACCGAACCCTTATTACAGTATGTTCAATGACACATCAACGTATTATTTAACCTGGAGTACAGCAACTACAGGTAACCTACGTATGACCGATGGGCCGAAGGATACCGCATTTTCTACCAATTCTGATTTCCCCTATTTTACTGCCGAGACTGCTATATATGGTACCAATAAAAATGAATACTATGCAGGTGCAAGATATGGAATAGCAGGCGATGAAGTAAATGACCCGCGTTATACGCCAGCAGTGGGTTGGTTTATGAATGAAATTGATATGGGTGGCTCAGCTACATATACTTTATCGGGTGTATCAAACGTGTATACCGGAGGTGGTGAAGCCTTTATTAGAACCTGTTTTTTGGGTGAATCGTATTATAACAGTGCTTCAGGGCCGGATCATAACATCGCAATTCTCGGTTCCTGGAATATTAAATCTGATATAACTGATACTGTTTTTGGTGGAAACCCCACTTCTTCATTTGGTTTGTGCACAAAAACGTATGGTGTACCTAATGCGCAGCTAGGCAATAGCCCTAGTTTAACGTTTACCAGCATAAACCCGGGTAATAATGTGCCTTCTAATATTATGGCTGTGGCCTATATTTATTGCCGGTATCGGCATACTACCAATTTGGGCGGTGCAAATAGTTATATGATGTATGATAGCAACACAGGCGGCGCAAATACGTATTTTAACTTTAGCAATTTTCATAATAATAACACAACCGATTCAGTTTGGTTTTACGACCTGACTAGTCACTACAGATATAAAGTAACCCAACAAGGTAATGCGTTTAAAGTCATTATTCCAAATTCAGCTAATACCAGACAGTGTTATATAACTGCCAACGGGCAAATTAATAACGTTGTTAACCTTACACCCGCAGGTAGTAATGGCAATGGTTTATTTACCCAATGGAAAACGTATCAGAAACCTTATATCATTATTGCACACCCTTCGTTAATGGCAGAAGCAGCGCAATATGCTGCCTACCGTAATATCAGGTATCCGGGCCAGGTAATATTGGCGAATGTAGAAGAGTTGTATGACCAATTTGGTTTTGGTATTGAAAAAGATCCTTTAGCTATCCGCAATTTTTGTGCAGATATTTTATACCACTCATCAACCGATAGCGCAGCAGGCTTATTCCTGATGGGTAAGGGCATCCACTCATACATGTACCGTAAAGATCCTGCATTATACAACGCTACTCTCGTTCCTTCGTTTGGGTACCCATCTTCAGATGCTTTGTTAACAGCAGGCTTAAATGCTGCACCTGGGAGTTTTAATTTGCAACCCGGCATACCTACCGGAAGATTATCGGCATCGAACACTACTGAGGTAAATAACTATTTATCAAAAGTAAAAACGTACGAAAGCAATGCGCCTGCTTTATGGATGAAGAATATAGTGCATTTTGCAGGTGGTGGTAATTCTGGAGAGCAAACTGAGATTTTGAATTATTTGGGTATTGATACTACTATCGCTAAGGATACTTTACTTGGTGCGTATGTATACACTTTTCAAAAAACAACAAGCAGCCCGATACAAATAACATTATCTGATTCGGTTACCAATGTTATAAACAATGGTGTTGGATTAATGACATTTTTTGGCCACGCCTCCGGTAATAACTTTGATATAAACCTTGATGCTCCGTCTGATTATAATAACGTTGGCAAATACCCAATGATACTTGCACTGGCATGTTTTTCGGGTGATATATTTCAACCTGAGGGAGCAGGGGTATCGAACACCAGCGAACAATTTGTGTTAGACCCAAAAGGGTCCATTGGTTTTATTGCCATGGATGACGTGGCTGACCTGGGTAGCCTGGGGCAATATTCTAATTACTTGTACTCCGATTTTTGCAGTAAAATGTACCTTAAGCCTATTGGTAGTTGCATACAAAGGGCGGATAGTGCAGTGCAGTCTCCGTATGGTTTAGGTAATACCTATAATTTAATGTGCATGGAAATGACCTTGCATGGCGACCCTGCCATTATTTTGAATGGCAATGCCAAATTGCCCGACTATGCCGTTACAGATTCAAGTGTTTCTTTTACTCCGGAGAATGTTACACAACAGTTAGATTCCTTCCAGATCAAGATCAATATACTGAATTACGCTGAAGCTGTTAATCAAAGTGTGCCTGTAGAAATTGATAGGTTCTTCCCAAATAACAATTCCAACAAGCCTGATACTTCCTATTTCATTACGGTAAAAAATGTGTATAACCACAGCGTAATTACTAAGACCTTGCCCATTGATAAGGTTAGGGGCATTGGGTTGAATTATTTTAGCGTTGAAATAGACCCATCGAACAACTTAAAAATAAAAGAGATAACCCGGGCAAATAATAATTTGAGCCGCATACCATTAAATATTTCTTCAGGAGATATAATACCGGTGTACCCGTTCAACTTTGCCATTATACCAAAAGATACTGCCACGCTTAAAGCTTGTACCAGCGACCCTTTTGCAATAGCGCACAATTATTTATTCGAAATTGATACTACCATATATTTTAACAGCCCGTTTTTTAGGGCGCAAGTAGTAAACGCCAAAGGTGGTGTGGTTAGGGCATCGTGGAAAAGCTGGATAAATATGCCCGGTGGACCGCCTAAGTTCCCGGGCAGCTTTGGCCCGTCGTCGGCATTAAAGTTTAAAGACAGTATTGTGTATTACTGGCGTGTTAGACGCGATACGACTGATACCAAGGATTATGGTTGGCAGGGGTTCTCATTTCAGTACATAACCGGTAAAGCTGGCTGGGGGCAATCGCATTATTACCAGTTCGATAATAACCAGTACAGCTTTATGAAGCAGATGCTTAAAAAACGTACTTGGATATTTGATTCGACAGGTAAAACACTTACATGTACAACATATGGAAACCCATATGATAGTACCGTGTATGCATACAACACCGGTTATTACATCGATTATAACTTAGGTGGGTATGCCGGTTGCCAATGGACTCCCGGACTTGACCTTGTGGTAATTGACTCCACCTCGTTGAATTATTGGGTAACAAATGCCCATAATTTGTATAATGATAATGGGGCTACATCAGGTTGCAATTATCCTTTTGGTTTTTTTCTCTACAGGTATAATTCAAGCTCTGCAAATCATCTTGCAACGGTCCTCAAAGACTCTATTCCGAAAGGTGACTATATACTTATGTACAGTTGGGTAGAATCGGAATTGAAAAGCATGAACGATGCTGCCAATATTAAAAATGAGATGATAAGTTTAGGAGCATCACCAAGCATACTAAACGCGCCTGATACTGTACCAGTAATATTTTTTGTAAAAAAAGGTTCACCTTCTTCGGCTCAAACTATAATAGGTATCAATTCAAAATCAATATTAAACCTTAAGGCTGTATTGCATAATAACGAAACGTATGGCAGTATGACTACTCCCTTAATTGGACCTGCTCAAAAGTGGGATTCCATTTCGTGGAGGCAACACCCTTTGCTGAAAAATGCACAAGACAGTGTGAGGCTTAATGTTACTGCAATTGACAACAATGGAGCGCAAACATCTTTATTGCATGGGGTAACTCCGGCAGCAGCCAATGTATTTATATCATCATTGAATGCTAAAAAGTACCCTTACTTGCAAATGATGCTCTATACCAAAGATGCATTTACACGTACACCATCGCAAATGAATAAGTGGCAGGTGTTTTATACACCTGTGCCCGAAGTGGCGGTAAATCCATCTATTTACAATTCATTTTACGCTGATACTTTATATGGTGGTGATACCATACGGTTCAAAACTGTATTGCAAAACATAGGCGATTATCCTATGGATAGTATGGTGGTAAATTCATGGATAGTTGATCCGAATCATGCGGCACATACTATTAATTCAAAGCGCACTAAGAAGTTAAACCCCGGCGATACTACTATGCTTTCAGTAAAATGGTCATCGAATGGATATAATGGTACTAACAGCATTTGGATGGAGGCTAATCCTCCATACTTATCTACAACACTCAGCGAAGAATACTATTTTAACAACTACGTTAAAAAGACCTTTGTTTCAGAGCCAAACAAAAATAACCCGTTGCTTGATGTAACGTTTGATGGTATACACATACTTAATAACGACATTGTATCACCACATCCGAGCATACTTATGGAGGTTACATCGAACAATAAATTCCTGGCATTGAATACGAACGACACTGGTAATATTGCAGTCTACATTCGGAATATAAATAATCCCGTTGCACAGCGTGTATATTTCGGGGCGCAAATGCAGTTTACACCTGCCATTTTGCCTAATAACAGATGCCGCATTTTATATACCCCAACCTTTGCCGATGGAACCTACGAGTTAAGTGTACAAGCAGCTGACCGTTCTAATAATGTTTCAGCGGTTAACCCATATAAGATAGATTTTGAGGTGGTGAACGAAGCATCTATTACCAATGTGCTAAACTATCCAAACCCTTTTTCGACTTCTACACATTTTGTATTTACGCTAACAGGAGATCAGGTACCAACCTCTTTTAAAATACAGATAATAACAATTACAGGTAAAGTGGTAAGAGAAATTACAGAATCAGAATTAGGGCCATTGCATATTGGCCGCAACATTACCGAGTATGCCTGGGATGGTACCGACCAGTTTGGAAGTAAGTTAGCTAATGGTGTGTATCTTTACAGGGTACAAACATCAATTAATAACCAGGCAATAGACCATGCAGCTACCAGCGCTGATTCATTTTTCACCAAAGGCTGGGGTAAAATGTATTTGTTGAGATAAATGTAACTTTGGTTTGTGGAGAAAGAGATAAATATTAAGAATCGTAAAGCCTCGTTTGAATATGCTCTGCTTGACAGATACGTGGCAGGCATTCAACTGAAGGGCACCGAGATAAAATCGATACGTGAAGGGAAGGCCGCCATTGGCGATGCCTTTTGTTTTTTCGAGAAGGGTGAGCTTTTTGTAAAAGGCCTGCATATTACCGAATATGGTAAAGCATCATTTTATAACCATGCTCCCCTGCGCGACAGAAAGTTACTGCTGCAAAAGAAAGAGCTTAAAAGAATTACCAATGCTTTTAGTGAGGGCATGGCCATTGTACCTTTAAAGCTTTTTATAAATGAAGGCGGCTGGGCTAAATTAGAGATAGCTCTTGCTAAAGGAAAGAAGCAATACGATAAACGGGAAACCATTAAGAAGCGCGAACTGCAGCGGAACATGGGCCGGAAGATAAAATAAAAAAGCCCCCGAGTATTCGGGGGCTTTTTTATTAAGTATTACTTACACTATTAAAAGTGGAAAGTAAGATAAAGGTTAGCGTTTGAACCACCCCATACTGTGTTGATACCAGAATCGAGGCTGAACATGCTAGCACCACCGGTGTTAGTTGTAGTTGTTGTAGATGATGTACCGTTAGCAGCTTCAACTGACATAGAACCTTGTGCAGTTGATTGGAAGTTGATACCCCATGTGTATTCAGCACCTAAAGATATTTTAGGAAGAATGAAATACTCAACACCAATAAAGCCTTGTAAGCTGATACCAAATGTACCACCTTGGGTATTGGTAAGTATACGGCTAGCTGCAGGAGCAGAACCGGTAGCTGTAATGTTGTTTTGGTTTCCACCTGCAACATTACCCCATGTGGTAGAGGTAGGAGCCTGGTAAGTGCTGTTGTAAGCATTACCATAGGTATAGGTATTGCTGGTGCCTGCTAAAAAGAACATGAATTCAGCACCATAATAACCTTGTAGGCGGGTTTTGCCTCTTCTTTTTTCAATACCAGCGCCTAAGCCAACAAAGTGTTGCGCCCATGATGCATGGTCAGTTACAGTTCCTCCTGTTGTAGAACCATCTTGAGCCACAATGTTGTCTTGGCCCATTGAATTGATACCAATACGTAATAAACCTCTGTAAGCAGTTTGATTGTCTACAAAGTACTTACCAATAATGGTTTGGTTAGCATTCAGGAAGTTTGCAGCCGGTGCAACATTAGTTGCAGTAGCTCCTGAGAACATATTTCCTACATACTGAAGAATAGGGGTAGCGCTAAAGCTAATTGCCCAGTCTCCTGCTTCAGGAAGGTATTGTTCTCCTTTTTTAGACACTAATTGGTCAGAGCCTTGCGCAAATAAGCTTAAGCTTGTAATTGCAAGAGCCGCTGTTACGATCATCTTTTTCATGTGAAATTGTGTTTTGGTTAATTGTCGGCAAAGATACGTACAAAGCGCCCTTGGTTGTTGCTATTCAAGGGGGTGTAATTATCAACCTGAACGTGTTGATAAGTAGGGTTTTTCAATGGTTTTTGGTGTCCCAATCGGTAGACTTCAACATGGGCACAAAAGCGAAATTTCCAAACTCTTCTGTGGTAAATTTCCCCTCAGCAGTTTTTCTTATTCTCTTCATAATTTGAGTGGTACCACTGCCTTCAGGTATTACCAGTATGCCATTCGGCTTAAGCTGGTTTAACAGATCTTCGGGTATATAAGGCGCAGCTGCGGTTACTATTATCCGGTCGAATGGTGCAAACATGGGCAAGCCTTTATAGCCGTCACCATAAAAACATTTAACATTACACCCAAGGCTCTCAAGCAGGTCTTTGGCAGTGTCGCTTAACTTTTTGTGTCGTTCTATCGAAAGTACTTTGGCGCCTAATGCACTTAATACGGCAGATTGATAACCCGACCCGGTACCAACTTCAAACACTGTATCGCCTTTGCGCACATCCAATAACTCACTCTGGTATGCTACTGTAAAAGGTTGCGATATGGTTTGGCCCTCGCCAATTTTAAAGGCCCTGTCCTCGTAGGCAGAATTTAAAAACGACCTGTTGAAGAATAAATGGCGCGGTACTTTTTCAATGGCTTGCAGCACAGCAATACTCTTTATGCCTTTTTTCTTTATCTCGGCTACTAATGCCTTTCTTAATGCCTGGTACTTAAAGCTGTCATCCATAACGCAAAAATATCGGGTTATAGTCGAAGGGAATAAGTCCGTTCGAATTACTTATTAACGTAGTATGTTTTGTAATCGCAATCTTAACGTTCCTACGTTCATAATTTATAGGTTTTGAAGTTGTGCTCACTCTTCATGCACTTACTTTTGCCTAACTAAATACATTACACATGTTGAAAATAGGGGTAATAGGGGCGGGGCACCTGGGCAAAATACATTTGAAACAAATAAAAGAGATACCTGCTTACACATTAGTAGGTTTTTACGATAGTAATACCGAGGCAGCTAATGCTGTATCTGCTGAATTAGGAGTGACCTCGTTTGCATCGATGGACGAGCTTATTAAAGCCGTTGATGTGGTAGATGTTGTGGTACCAACCACGTTCCATTTTGAATGTGCGAAGGCCGCAATTAAACAATCGAAGCACGTGTTTATTGAAAAGCCTATTGCAACTACGGTAGCCGAAGCCAAGAGTCTGGTTTCGCTGGCTAATGAAGCAAATGTTAAAACCCAAATAGGGCACGTAGAACGTTTTAACCCTGCTTTTTTAGCTGTAAAAGATAAGCTGGACCAACCCATGTTTATTGAGGCCCACCGCCTGGCACAGTTCAACCCACGCGGCACAGATGTATCGGTAGTGCTCGACCTGATGATACATGACATAGATATTATATTAAGCGTAGTAAAATCGGATGTGAAGCGAATAAGTGCCAGTGGCGTACCCATTATAAGCGACACACCTGATATTGCCAATGCCCGCATTGAGTTTGATAATGGTTGTGTTGCTAACCTTACGGCTAGCCGTATATCTTTAAAGAACATGCGAAAGATCAGGATGTTCCAAAAGGATGCGTATATATCTATCGATATGCTTTCGCACAAAACCGAAGTGGTTAAAATAAAGGATGCCCTGGGCGCCGAAGCTGCTCCCAGCGGCTTTTCGTTTGTGCTTGATATGGGGAAGGATAAAAAGAAGAAGGAAATTACCATAGAACAGCCTGCGGTAAACCCCAATAATGCTATTCGTATGGAGCTAGATACCTTTGCCCAGGCTATACTAAATAACCAACCTACCCGTGTAACTATTGAAGATGGGGCTAAAGCCCTTGAAGTAGCTTACAAGGTTATTGAAAAGATCAATTTTTTGCAGACCAATTAATACTTTTACCTTAGCGCAATAAATTTACAATCTGCACGTTACGCTTATAATGGTGAAAAAGTATTCTCTGTATTTTGTTTTTGTATCTATTTGGCTATCAATGGCTTTGTCTTCATGTAGCCTTTTTACTCCCCCCGCTATAATACCTTGCTATGGCCATATTGATAGTATTCCGCTTATTATTACCAATTATACCCAGGGTACAAATGCTAATGGAATTAATTCCGTTTGGGTATATGTTGATGATAATCCGGTAGGGGCTTTTCAACTGCCTTGTACCTTTCCAATTATAGCTACTACTGGCCAACATTCGGTAACTATTTTTGCAGGGGTCGAAAATGCAGGCGAGGCTAATAACCGCATGAAATATCCATTTTATTCGTCATATAACTTAATTAGCACCACACTTACCCAGGGTGCAACGGTTAAATTTAAGCCTGTGGTTAACTACGCCAGCTGGGCAAGTGTACGAATAATGGAAGATTTTGAGGGCAGTCAGCAAGTGCCAAACATACACAGTGCGCCAAATTATGGCTTATGCGATACTAATATGTTTGTGGTTAATACGCCAAAAGCAGACGTTTACCAAGGGGCTGGGTCGGGCGAGGTGGTTTTAACAGCAACTCATCCAAATTATTTCGGAATTACCGATAGTATAGACTTTACAAATAGTGGCCAGGCATTGTTCCTCGAAATAAATTATAAATGCAATAATACTTTTACCATTGGTATTATAAATAGATACAATACCCCTGCAACAACACCTGCTGTGGTGTATATTGATACCAGCAGTACCTGGAAAAAAATGTATATCAATCTACAGCCAACCATGGCCGCTTCACCGTCTCCTGCCGGTTATGGTTACTACATATATTTTAAGGCAAACTTAGATAATGGAAATACTGTTGGGCAGTTGTTTTTAGATAACATTAAGCTGGTTAGGTATAATTAATGAAAAGGAACAGAGAAATAGCTAAATACATTATCGCCGACTTCTTCACTTCGGCAACGGTATGGGCTTTGTTCTGGCTCTTCCGTAAAATATATATCGAATCGTTAAAGTACGGTATACAGGTATCAAGGAGGCCTACCAATACGTTGTACGAAGCATTAATTATAATACCACTCTTTTGGATACTGCTGCATACCTTATCAGGCTTGTATTCTAACGTTTACCGCAAATCGCGTGTGGCAGAGGTAAAACAGATATTCGTTATTGATGTTATTGGTGTTATTATTCTGTTCTTTACCCTAATATTGAACGATAGTATTATCGATTATCATACTTATTATCTTTCGGTATCTACCTTATTTGGCCTGCAGTTTGGCTTTACTGTTATTGTGCATTTAGTAATTACTACGCTTACCAATAACAGGGTACATAACCGCAAAATTGGCTTTAACACTGTGTTGGTGGGCAGCAATAAAAGAGCGCTTCAGTTATATGAAGAAATGGAAAAGCAACGCAAATCATCCGGCAATAGGTTTGTAGGTTTTGTGCATGTAGATAACAGCAATGGCTTTTCGTCAGAGTTAAGTACCAGGCTAAAACACCTGGGAGAGTTTCATAGCATACGCGATATTATTTTAAAGGAAGAAGCCGAAGAGGTTATTATAGCTATTGAATCATCAGAGCATAAATACATTGAGACCATTGTTAATACCTTGGGCGACTGTAAGGTTATTATTAAAGTAATACCCGACATGTATGATATCCTCACAGGTTCTGTCCGCCTGGTATCTATTCTAGATGCGCCGCTAATAGTAGTGTCGCGAGATATTTTGCCACCCTGGCAGCAAGTGTTTAAGCGCCTGTTTGATATTTTGGTGTCGCTTTTCTTTTTACTCATATTGTCTCCGGTATATTTAGCATTAGCCATTATTACCAAGCTCACTTCAAAGGGCCCTATTATATACACACAAGAAAGAATAGGTATACATGGCAAGCCATTTACCATTTACAAGTTCCGCAGTATGTTTACCGATGCTGAAAAAAATGGCCCTGCATTATCGAGTGGAATGGACAGCCGCATTACTCCATTCGGTAAATTTTTGCGTAAAAGCAGGTTAGATGAATTACCTCAATTTTATAATGTATTGGTAGGCGATATGTCAGTGGTTGGTCCGCGCCCTGAACGCGAATACTTTATTAACCTTATTACCCAAAAGGCTCCGCATTACAGGCATTTGAATAAAGTTAAGCCTGGCATTACCTCATGGGGGCAGGTAAAGTATGGCTATGCCGAGAATGTGGATCAAATGATAGAGCGTATGAAATACGACTTGCTATATATCGAGAATATATCTTTTCTGCTCGACGTGCGTATTCTTATTTACACTGTGCTTATTATGGTGCAGGGCAGGGGTAAATAAGGCTATTTCCCTTGATTCTTCAAGTAACTCGCTATTACATCGGGTATTGCATTGTTTCCTCTTGAATAAATATCGGCAAAGCGCTTAGTATTTTCAAAGTCATTTAATCTGTAATAACAAATGAGCAAGTTCCTTTGAAGATCCAGGTCATCAGGGTATTTTTCATATCCTTTAATTAAGTATGATAGAGCATCCGATATCCTGCCATCTGCATAGTATGATATTGCCATGTTTTTTAATGCAGGCAAGTTATACGGGTCCTTTTCTAATACTTTATTAAGTGATTCCCTTGCCTCGGCCGTTTTATGTTTGCCAATATAAATTAGTCCAAGACTAGTTAACGCAAAAGAATTATTACTATCCAACTTCAATGTTTTGTTATACCAGAACTCAGCAGCTGTTGTATCATGCAATGAATTAAAATATACGTCTGCGATGCTTCCCGCGGCAGGAATAGAAGTAGTATCAAGGTTGAATGTTACCTTAAACCAATTAATCGCTTCATTAGGGTTATTCAAGTTCCGGTTATAGATATCAGCTATTTTGCCTGATGTATTAATGTCCTTTTGGTAATTAAAACTTTTCTTATAGTAATCTATTGCTTGCTCATATTTATTGCTGTCAAGTAGTACCTCAGCATAATTTATATAGGCTATAACCAATCCCGGAGAACGTGCAAGTGCTTTATCATAAAAGGCATATGGATTTCGGTAGGACCTGCTATACGAGAAATTGATAATAAATAAAATCCCAATTAAGATTATGAACCCATTTCTGAAATAGATTGACCTGAAATTCAACTTGTCATTATTGATAAGTTCTATAATAACAATTAACATGCCTGCTATGGGCAGATAAAGGCGATGCTCAAGTTCATAAAATAGCTGAGGGTATAGCTGAATAAATGTTGGAAGTAAAAAAAGTAAAAACCAAAACAATCCAAATAAAGCTAATGGAGTGATTCGCTTTCTTAAAACAAATAAAGCAATTATAATTAAAACAATTACTAAACCTAAAACAAGATGAGCATCGTTACGGGATAGGGCAGGACTTAAGTTATAAGGCAAAAACAATTTTTGCACGTATTCAAAAACAAGAAATCCATTAACACGCATTGAATCAATAGTGGCATGTATAAAGTTATTGCCTGTAGGTGGTATAGCTTTGTTGCGAAGTGTAATATAAACAATAACTATGATTACCCATCCTGCAAAAGCTTGCCAAATAAATTTATTAGAGAGTTTGCCTTTGTTAATTATAAAGAAATAAAACAAGCATACCAATGGTATGGCTACTGCAATCTCCTTTGAAAATATTGCTCCGATGAATGTGATAAGGTGAATAACCAGAAGTTTTGCATTCAATTTACCGGGGCTTTGTACAATCCTTATAAAGTAAGTAACCGACACTAAAGAAAACACCGTAACTAATTGGTCGCCCATTCCGCCTATCCATGAAACACCTTCAGTTAAAACAGGATGAACGCAGAATAGCATGGTAAAAGCAAAGCAAATGGGTCGCTGATACTTAAGCTCTTTTAATAGATTAAATAAAGCTAAAGAAGATGCAATGTGTAATAAAAAGCTGGCCAAGTGATAGAAGGTGGCATGCTTAGGTGATAGTGTATTACAAATGGTATAAACTACATTTTGTAGGGGTCTGTAAAATACATCGGAGTATTTATAACGGTCGCCTAGAACCCAAAAGATGTTATGAGTAAAAAACTTGGGGATATTGGATAGTTTAAGCAAGTCGGAACCCCATAATACAAAGCCATAATCATCGAAATGCACCAAGCCGAAACTTAATATTTGTATATATAATATAGAGCATGTAATAATAATTGCCCATTTGGCGCGAGAAGGGTCGTTGGCTATTTCTTCCAACCAATTATTGGCTTTGATTTTAGATTGGCTTTTGTTCATGGAACTTATATACAAAGATATAAATCGATATATATACCAATTTGACCTGTTGAAAATCCATAAGCTCATTCTTCTGATTCGGAACAAAGCTGTTATACCTTTGTAAACAGAGATACATTTAAGATGTATGATGTGAGAAATGAGTAGGAATTTTATAGGTGGACAAGCAAGAAAAAAAATTTATATATACGCCAAAAACCGCCATCTTCCGCCACGTATTGTAATCAATAATCGAAAAGCGAAATGATGAATAGGGGTTTACAAAATGAAAATATTTTTTTTCATGTTATTATTGGAAATCAAAGTGTTGAGTAATTATGAAGGGTTAAAAGTGTAAACCCGCTATTTTCTGAAAATGCGACACAAATTTTTGATCTGTGTGCAAAAGTGTCGCAAAATAATGGTCAGTGGTGAATGGTAAATTGTAAACGAAATACTTAGACTTCTTCTGCTATGACGGGATTTTTGCGTCTTAGCGTCTTTGCGGTAAAATAATTCGTGAAATTTGTGTCGAAAGGCCTTAAATACAGAAAACTGCCCTTTAATTGGGCAGATAGGTTATTTTTGCTAAACAAAATGAAACAATAATGAGTGCTATAAAATTTGGTACTGACGGTTGGAGGGCAATAATTGCCCAGGATTACACTGTAGAGAATGTTACCCGTGTTGCAGAAGCTACAGCAAAATGGTTGTTAAATAATAATGCTAACCCTAGCGTAGTGGTTGGTTACGATTGCCGCTTTGGCGGTAAAATGTTTGCCGAAACCGTTGCTAAGGTTTTTGCTTATAACAATATTAAAGTATTTCTTTCCACCGATTTTGTATCAACACCCATGACATCATTGGGTGTAATGCACCATAAGGCTACGCTGGGTGTAATTATTACTGCAAGCCATAACCCGGGTTCGTATAACGGGTATAAGCTAAAGGGTAGTTACGGTGGTCCTTTACTGGCCGAAAGCGTTAAAGAAATTGAAGATATTATTGAAGATCACAGCACTATTGATACTGTTTTAATAGACTTAAAGCCATTTGTAAGTAAGAAGCTCATTCAGTACACTGACTTAGAGACGTTGTATTGCAAGAAGGTAGAAAGGAAATTCGACCTTGCACTTATTCGCAAATCGGGTATAGCATTGGGTTACGATTCAATGTATGGTGCCGGCCAAAATGTAATACGCAGGCTATTCCCAAATGCAACTTTATTGCATTGTGTAAATAATCCTTCGTTTGGCGGAACTGCTCCTGAACCTATTGAGCGCAACCTTAGCGAATTTGAGTCGCTGATAAAGAAATCGAAGAAAATAGATTTCGGACTGGCTACAGATGGCGATGCCGACCGCATTGGTTTGTATAACGGCAAAGGACAGTTTGTTGATTCGCACAACATAATTCTGTTGCTGATACACTACATGGTTACCTACAAAAAAATGAAAGGTAAGGTGTGTGTGGCTTTCTCGGTAACAGAAAAGGTAAAGGCTATGTGTGAGCATTATAACCTTCCACTCGAAGTGGTTAAGGTGGGCTTTAAATATATATGTGGTGTAATGTTGGCCGAAGATGTGTTGATAGGTGCTGAAGAATCGGGAGGTATGGCTATTAAGGGACACGTACCTGAACGCGACGGTATTTGGATAGGACTGACCTTACTTGAGTTTATGGCTAAAACAGGCAAAAGCCTTGATGAGCTTGTAAAAGAGGTAACCAGGATAACAGGCAAGTTTACATACAAGCGTGTAGACATGCACATAACTGAGCAAAGGAAACAAGAAATATTAAAAAATTGCAGAGATAGAAAATACACATCGTTCGGTAAGTTTAAAGTAGTTCGTGTTGATGATCTTGATGGATTCAAGTTCTTCTTTAACGATAGCGAATGGATGATGATACGTGCATCGGGCACTGAGCCTGTGCTTAGGGTATATGCTGAAGCTTCTTCTGATGCAAATGCGGATGCAATACTGGCGGCTACTGCTAAAGTGGTTGGTAAATAGTAAATAGATAAAAGGTAATATGGCTGAATCGAATTTTGTAGACTACGTAAAGATAAATTGCCGCTCGGGTAAGGGTGGTAAAGGTTCTACACACTTTTACCGCGATAAAATGGTATCGAAAGGCGGGCCTGATGGTGGCGATGGCGGAAGAGGCGGACATATAATTTTAAAGGGTAACAAGCAGTTATGGACACTTGTGCATTTAAAATACCGAAAGCACATTATAGCAACCGATGGCGATCCGGGTTCGTACCAGTTAATGACAGGAGCTAACGGAAAGGATGAAATATTAGAAGTGCCTATTGGCACTATTGCCAGGGATGAAGTAACAGGCAAAGTAGATTTTGAAATTACAGAAGACGGAGAAGAACGTATTTTGGTAAAGGGTGGCCGCGGTGGTATGGGGAATAATCACTTTAAAAGCCCTACCCAACAAAACCCCCATTATGCACAACCGGGTGAACCGGGCTTTACCCTTTGGAAAATACTTGAATTAAAAATATTGGCCGACGTAGGATTGGTTGGTTTCCCCAATGCAGGTAAATCAACATTGCTATCGGTAGTATCTGCCGCTAAACCCGAAATTGCGAATTACCCTTTTACAACTTTAGTACCTAACCTCGGTATAGTAAAGGCATATGATAACTACTCTTTTGTAATGGCCGATATACCTGGTATTATTGAAGGAGCAAGTGAGGGCAAAGGACTTGGTCTGCGATTTTTACGACATATTGAACGGAACTCTTTATTGCTATTTATAGTATCCTGCGATGCACCTGATATATTAGGAGAATATAATACCCTGTTATCAGAGCTTGGAAAATTCAACCCGGCATTATTAGATAAGCGAAGGATATTGGCAGTATCGAAATGCGATATGACTGATAAAGAACTTCAGGAAGAACTTGAAAAAGACTTAATGAAGAAGGGCAAGAAGATATTAAAGAACATACCCGTTGTTTTCTTCTCATCGCTTAACCGCCAAGGGTTGGCCTTGCTGGTAGATACCATTTGGAAGAACCTGAACAACTACCCTATTAAATAGAAAAAGTCCCATATTACTATGGGACTTGGTGTATTGGGTAATAAGTTTACTAATTACTTAGCAAGCTTATTAGCTTTCTTCATCAGCTTCGACTTAAGGTTAGAAGCTTTATTCTTGTGGAATATGTTCTTCTTAGCGAGCTTATCAATTGAACCTAAAACCTTTGGAAGGTCTTTGTTCATTTCCGCTTTGGTTTCGGTGCTCCTTACTTCTTTTACAAGAGTACGAACAGTTTTAGCCTGGTAACGATTACGTAACCTTTTAGCTTCATTAGAACGGATACGTTTGATTGATGATTTGTGATTTGCCATGTTATTGGTTGATTAAGATTGTTTTACGCGTTCGCAATATTCCCCAGTGCGGGTGTCTATCCTTATTTTATCGCCAGTGTTTACAAAAAGCGGTACATATACTTCAGCACCAGTTTCAACCGTAGATGGTTTTAAGGTGTTGGTGGCAGTGTCTCCTTTTACGCCAGGTTCAGAATAAGTAACTTCAAGTTCTACAAATACCGGTGGTTCTGCAATAATAGGGGTGTCGCCTTCAAAAGCTACTTTCACCTCCATACCTTCTTTCAGGAATTGTGATCCTTTACCGAATAGTATTGCAGGCACGTGAACTTGTTCGTATGTTTCATTATCCATGCAAACGATAAAATCGTTCTCCTGGAAAATGTATTGTAATTGTTTGTATTCTACACGCACAGTTTCTACGCTTTCGCCAGACCTGAAGCGGTTTTCAACCAACTTACCGTTCTTTAAGTTCCTCATTTTAGCTTGGTAAAAAGCCCTGAGGTTACCCGGTGTGCGGTGTTGGTATTCAATAATAGAGCATAGCTCTCCGTTAAAACGGATCACTGTTCCTACGCCTATATCTCCTGTTGTTGCCATTCTCTAACAATAATTTTTAAGGGGTGCAAAGGTAGTAAATTATTTAATATACCTATCATTTTAGCCTATTATTGGCTATAAAACCCATTAATTCGAGGTTTGGGTATCTAAATTCCAGGCGCTTTCGGTAATAGGCTGTAACCCTTTAAAGTAATAGGTTTGGCCCCAGCTCCATACTTTACGTGTATAAATCCACCCATGGTTACCCTTAACCACAATACGCCTGGTTACTTCGCAGCCGGGTTCATCTATGTGCTCTTCAGTTGTTCCTTGTGGATATTTCATTGCAATAGAATCTTTTACATTAGAAGTGTCAGCAGGTGCCTGATTGTTAGCCGCCTGAGTGGCAAGTATATCTTTTATCTTAGCTATCTGATCCTTGGGCAAATTTTCTCCCGGTTCTAATGCTGAGGCTTGTTGGTATGCAGTTAAGGCATCCTTGTAATTCTTAGTTACGTATAATTGTGTGGCCTTATTAATAGCAACAGTGTAAGCTGCACTAACCTGATGGGGTGGAGTAGTGGATACATTCATACGGGTAATTGCAGCAAGCTGGTCCTTCGGGTATTTCTGATCGGGTTTAACATTACCTGCACCTGTATAAGCCGATTTAGCATCATCCCATTTCTTGGCTTTAAATGCTGCATCCGCAATTTTTATCAACGAATCATATTTTGTGTCCTGGGCTTTTTGCAAGGCAAGCGCTTTAGCAGCAGCCAGGTTTTTATCAATTAGGGCAATTTGATCCTGCGGATATTGTTCATCAGGTTTTACTTTTGATGCATTGATATAGGCAAGCTTTGCTTTACCAAGCACTTTTCTGTCAAATGCTCCGTCGGCAATTTTAATCAGTGAATCGTACTTGGTTTGCTGTGCCTTTTTCGCTGCTAATGATAGGGCATTCGCGGCCGCGGCCTTTTTAGCTGCTGCAATCGAATCAGCCGTCCGCTTTTGTTGAGCTTTTAATGCTGCAGCATCTGATAATGCTTTTTTAGCTGCTGCAATCGAATCGGCCTGATGTTGTTGTTTAGCTTTTAATGCGGCATCTGCCATCGCCTTTTTGGCAGCAGCTATAGAGTCAGAAGCTCTTTGTTTTTTAGATTTTAATGCCGCTTCACTTGCTGCTTTTTTTGCCGCTGCAATTGAGTCCGCTTCATGTTTCTGTTTAGCTTTCAAAGCAGCATCCGCCAACGCTTTTGCATCAGCAGCTTTCTTAGCATTCGCAATAGAATCTGCTATTCTTTGTTTCTTTGATTTTAGAGCATCGTTAGCCGCCGCTTTTTTAGCTGCTGCAATCGAATCGGCTTCATGCTGATGTTTAGCTTTAAGTGCAACTTCTGCGGCCGCCTTAGCATCACCCGCTTTCTTGGCATTGGCAATCGAATCGGCTTGATGTTGTTGTGTAGCCTTTAATGCTGCATCGGTTGCAGCTTTTTTTGCTGCTGCAATCGAATCGGCTGTGTGTTGTTTTTTCGATTTCAAAGCCTCATCTGCTGAAGCTTTCTTCGCATTCGCAATAGAGTCTGCATCATGCTGCTGTTTAGCTTTCAATGCTGCATCTGCTGCTGCCCTTGAGTCTGCCATCTTTTTTGCATTTGCTATGGAGTCGGCTATATGTTGCTTTTTAGATTTTAACGCATCTTCTGCCGCAGCCTTTTTAGCATTAGCAATAGAATCTGCATCGTGTTGTTGTTTTGTTTTTAATGCGGCATCGGCTGCTTTCTTTGCATTAGCAATTGAGTCAGCTTGATGTTGTTGTTTGGCTTTCAGTGCTGCATCTGCTGTGGCCTTCGCGTCCGCTGCTTTCTTCGCGTTGGCAATTGAGTCGGCCTGATGTTGTTGTTTTACTTTTAGTGCTGCATCGGCTGCTGCTTTAGCATCTGCAGCTTTCTTTGCATTAGCAATTGAATCTGCCTGATGTTGTTGCTTAGCTTTAAGTGCTGCATCTGCTGCCGCTTTCGCATCTGCAGCTTTTTTAGCATTTGCAATTGAATCTGCCTGGTGCTGTTGCTTAGCTTTAAGTGCTGCATCCGCCGCCGCTTTCGCATCTGCAGCTTTCTTTGCATTCGCAATCGAATCTGCTTGATGTTGTTGCTTGGCTTTTAACGCTGCTGCGTCTGCTGCTGCTTTTGCATCAGCAGCTTTCTTAGCGTTAGCAATCGAGTCTGCTTGATGTTGCTGTTTAGCTTTTAATGCAGCATCTGCCGCTGCCTTCGCATCTGCCGCTTTCTTAGCTTGTGCTGCCTGGGCATCTGATGCTGCTTGCTGCTTATTTTTTGCAATAGTGGCAATCTGGTCCTTCGGATATTGTTCTCCTGGTTTTAATGCCGAAGCTGCCTGATAGTCCGCAACTGCATTGTCATAATCTTTCGACTGGTATTCGCCGTCAGCTTTTGATATTGCTTTTTTGTATTGCGCATCAATTTCTTTCGCCTTCGATTCAGCATCCTTACGGGCTGCTTCAATCTTATCTAATAATCCTTGTATCGATTGGTGATAGGCATCGTCCGATACAAAATCTCCTACTTTATCGTAGGTGTTATCGTACGCAATTTTGCCAATAGGTTGCATTAATACCTTATCAATATCTGTTCCGGGTACTTCCGGGAAAAGATCTATATCTATCGGGAAATCTGAGAATGGGTTCTTGGCCCTATCGGCTGGAACATTTTTGGTATTAAACTCGATGCGCTTGGTAATAAAGCCGGGCTTGGTATAAGTAACCATGTAATCTACACCCAGCTCAAGACTTAGCTCGTATTTTCCGTTTACGGATGTTACTGAAGTCAGAGGACTGCCGTTAGCATATAATGATACAATTGCACCGGGTAATTTCTTGTTATTTTCTGTAATGTTTCCATATACGCGAATAGTGCCCTGCTGAGAGAAAGCAAGCAGAGGTAATAGCAACACAAAATACGCCGTTAACCAACGGGTAAATGTACTGGCACCCTTTAACTTAGCTATAATATTCCCTCTGAGCAAAATTCGATGTATTTTTACACAAAATAATTGACTAATATAACCCACAAAAATATGAATTATAGTCATTGGGAATACGATTCCTATTTTAATTCAATCGATTTGGCCATTGTAGGCGGGGGCATTGTCGGGCTTAACGCTGCCATTGAGGTTAAGCGCTTAAACCCTTCACTAAAAGTAATGGTGCTGGAAAAAGGCGTAGTACTTATGGGGGCTAGTTTGCGTAATGCCGGATTTGCTTGTTTTGGTTCTCCGTCTGAACTATTGGATGACTTGAAAACCCGTTCGGCGGAAGACGTTTTTAAGTTAGTAGAAAAGCGCTGGAAGGGATTATTAGCACTTAGGGCTATTGTCGGGGATAAGAATATGGAGTATGAACCATTGGGAGGATATGAAACATTCGATACCGAAGAGTCTTTTAATGAAAGTAAAGATGCCATAAGCGGATTTAATAAAGAAATAAGCCAGATTACAGGTGAAAAGGAAACCTATAAGGTTTGCGATGAGAAGATAAACGATTTTGGTATGAAGGGTTTTACTCACATGATAGTGAACAAATGCGAGGCCCAGATAAATACCGGTAAAATGGTGCGCACCTTAACGGCTAAAGCGGCTGAGTCGGGTGTTATATTGATGAATGGTATTGAGTTAAAAGAGTATAAAGAAGAAAATGGAAGTGTTCACTTAATAACCAATTGGCAGAATTTTAACGTAAAACATTTACTTTTTGCAACCAATGCCTATACTTCATCTATTCTTAAAGAAGTAAAGGTTAAACCTGCCCGCGCACGTTTTAATTACCACGCCAATAAATGGATTAAAACTTAAGGGCACTTTCCATTATGATAAGGGATATTACTATTTCCGTAATGTGGGTGAAAGAGTTTTGTTCGGCGGCGGCAGAAACCTTGATTTTGATGGGGAGACCACCACAGAGCTAGAAACCACTCAACGAATACAAGCGGTATTAGAAACTTTGCTTAAAGAAAGAATAGTGCCTGGGCAGAAATACGAAATAGAACGCCGTTGGAGTGGTATAATGGGGATAGGCGATGGGGATAAGTCGCCTATAATTAAAAATGTATCAGATAGGGTGCATTGCGCGGTAAGGTTAGGCGGAATGGGAGTGGCCATTGGTACCCTGGTAGGTAAAGAAGCCGCAGCAATGGTGCTGGAAAAATTATAAAACCAGATTTACTAAAAATAAAAAACCCCGCATATGCGGGGTTTTTTATGTGCATTATATTATAAACTACTATTGAATAGCAGCTTTGAAGTCAGCATCTTTCTGGAACTTGATGAACTCACAATCTGATTGAGCTTGTGTCTTCAACGAAGCATCTTTGTTGATAGCTGCTTTTAATTGGTTAACCATATCATTCTTGTCGCCGTTACGAGCTGCAATAACTGCCCTTAAGTAAGAAACCCAAGCGTTATCTAAGCCAGAAGCATCAAGTGTTGACTTAGCGCCAGCGTTATCGTTGTTTAAAAGCTTAGCAAGAGCAGTGTTGAATGTGTTGAAGCTACCCATGCTGCCAACTGCGCCAGCATAGTCACCCATTTGTATATCAAGTATACCCATGTTGTAGTTAGCCTCAGGTGTGCCTGCTTTCTTAAAGTCATCCATAGCGGTCTTACGATCGCCTTTCCAACGAGCTACAACACCCATGTTGTTCATAACAGCAGTGTTGGTTGGTGCAAGTTGAGAAGCTTTCTGGAATTCAGCAGCTGCATCAGAAGACTTGTTTTGCATCATTTCAACATATCCAACATTGTTAGCACATCTCCAGTCATTTGGATTTTGCTTTTCAGCAGCCTGGTAAATGCTTAACTTTTGGTTCATGTCGGTTGTAAGAGTAGCAGCATACAATAATTCTTCAACTGAAAGACTGTCAGAATGCGAAGTAGCCAATTGGCTGATCTGTGCATCGGTACGGCTCATCTTTTCAGCATTAACTTGTATGATAGCTCTTCTTAATTTAGGAAGAATATGATCAGCTAATTCAGAATAGGTCTTAGACATATTCTTGATTTCTTTCATTCTTTGATCGTGATCGGTGTACATAGAAAGCACGCGGATGATAAGATCCTTGTCTTTTATGTCAGAAGCTTGAACAGCGTTCTTAAAGCCATCCCAGTCCATTCCGGTTGTGCCGGTATGGTAGAAACCATCTTCAGCGCCGAACTTGGTATCCATCTTTTTGCTTTCCATTTCTTTGAAGATACCTTTCATAGCTGTGATAGCTGATTTAGCGCGATCTTCAGCAAGGTGTTGGTTCATGTCGGTTTCGCCATCAGGTGATGCATAAGCCGATACATTGATACCGTCAAATTTCCATCCTGCTTTAACTCCGCCTTCAACGAAATCGATAAACTTCTTCATTTCTTCGCTCTTCATTTCAGCCGGACGAACGTTTGCCTGACTGATAGCGTAGTAAATGTGGGTTGTATCCATTTCCGGAATCATCTTCTGGAAGTTGTCCTTTGCCATCATCAGCTTATCGTCGTTTTGTACCAACAATGCTGTAGCAATGGTTCCATTAGCAATTTTCATTGCAGGGAAATCCTTCTTATTGTTAACTATAGTAGCCTTTATAACCAATGAGTCCATTTTCATGTCTGGGGTATAAGCAACCTTCTTATTGTAGGTAATGCTTCCGCCTTGCTTGTAATTGATCTTGGTGCCAGTACCGGTAGCGCTTTCTCCAACCAGAGTAACTGGGTCGAGAGCTTGTTCCTTACCGCCTGCTAACTTAAGAGTAGGGGTAACGGTTACTACCGCTTTTTTGTTGAAATATTCAGCTGGGTATTTTGCAGAAATGTTAATAGCAACGCTGTCACCATTGTCCTGTAAAGGATTAGGGGTTACAGAATAGCTAATTTGGCTGGCATTCTTGATCATTTTAGAAAGGCCATTACAACCTGCAACGCCTATACCTGCAATGCACAATGCAGACAAGACTTGAAACTGTTGTTTTCTCATGGATTAGTTTTGTAATTATTTGTTATAAACTGCGTGCAATATTAACAAAATTTAATTTACACAATAGATAAATAACTAAGTAGATGTTAAAAAGATATGAAACAAATCATTAACAATGAGTTATAACGTTACAGGTCGCTCTATTTAAAGGCTTTATTATGTAAACAGAATGTGTACTTTTAGCGTCTAAATAGGAGTGGTTAATGAAAATATTGAATGCCGAACAGTTGCATGCAGCAGATGCTTTTACAATAGAAAATGAACCCATTTCTTCGGTAGATTTAATGGAAAGGGCAGCAACTGCATGCTTTAACTGGATAACCGAGCATTTTACGGGCGAACTGCACTTTACTGTGGTATGTGGTATGGGTAATAACGGGGGAGATGGGCTTGCCCTGAGCAGGCTTTTACATACCAATGGCTATAGTGTTGATGTATTAATTGTTCCTTATTTTAACAAAGCATCGGCTGATTATACCGAGAACAGGAAAAAGCTCGAGACCTTGGCTGGTATAAAAGTTAAAGAAATTACCGGCCCTGATGATATTACCGTTGCCACTGATAAACCTACTATTATAATAGATGCCATTTTAGGTACTGGCATATCTAAACAAGTAGGTGGTAAGTTGGCAGAGGTTATTCAAAAAATAAATGCATTGCATTGTGCAGTTGTGGCTATAGATGTTCCTTCAGGGCTTATGGTGGAAGATAATTCAGCTAACGACCATAAGAATGTGATAAATGCCAATGCTACCTTAACCTTTGAAGCGCCTAAGCTTTCCTTTTTATTTGCAGAAAATGTACAGCATGTAGGCGATTTTTATGTGCTCGACATAGGGATTAATAAAGCATTCATCGCATCTCAAAAATCGCTTAATTATTATGTTACCCGCGAAATGATTGCGCCACTTATTAAGCACAGGTCCAAGTTTTCGCATAAAGGTAATTACGGGCATGCGCTTTTGGTTGCAGGTTCGTATGGTAAAATGGGTGCTGCTGTATTAGCAGCCAAGTCGTGCCTTCGTTCTGGTGTGGGATTGCTGACAGTACATGTCCCTAAATGTGGGTACACTATTTTGCAAAGCACAGTACCCGAAGCTATGGTAAGTGTTGATGAAGATGAAAAAGAAATATCAAGCATAAAAGATATTGCTCAATACAATGTAATAGGTATTGGCCCTGGTATCGGAACGGGTAAAGCTACCCAACAGCTTATAAAGATTTTAATACAAGCAAAGTTACCAATGGTAATTGATGCAGATGCATTAAACATACTTTCCGAGAATAAAACCTGGTTGGCATTCTTACCAAAAGGTTGCATTTTTACTCCGCACCCGGGCGAGTTTGCAAGGCTGGTTGGTAAAACATCATCGGCCTATGATGCTTATACGTTACAAAAAGAGTTTGCCGTAAAGTACGGTGTGTACTTAGTATTAAAAGGTGCACATACTGCTATTGCAACTCCTGAAGGAGAAGTTTATTTCAATTCTACCGGTAATCCGGGTATGGCAACGGGTGGTAGTGGCGATACACTTACCGGAATAATTACCGGCTTATTGGCACAAGGGTATAGCTCAAAGCAAGCAGCTTTGTTAGGTGTATACATTCATGGGCTTGCAGGCGATATTGCCGCGCATGAAGTGGGTGAAGGCTCATTAATTGCCGAAGACATTACTAATTGTCTTGGTCATGCCTTTAAAGAAAAGAAGGCTTAAACTATTCCTTTACCTTGCCTAATTATTACAGGCTCTTGCCCTGTGCAATCTATAATAGTTGATTCTTCATTGTTACCGTAACCACCATTTATAACGGCATCTACTTTATCCTGGTAATGATCGAATATTTCATCAGGGTCAGTCGGGAATTTGGTTATCTCATCATCATCGTGTAATGATGTCGATACAATTGGTCCGCCCAGTTTTTCAGCAAGGCCAAGTATAACGGGATTGCTGGGGATACGTATGCCGACTGTCTTTCTTCGGCTGCTCATCATCCGTATTATGTTACTGTTTGCTTCTAAAATAAAAGTGAATGGGCCTGGCAGGCAACGCTTCATTAACTTATATACCGAAGTATTCATAGGGCGGGTATACTCAGTAATGTGGCCCAAGTCGTGAACGATCAACGAGAATACTGCTTTGTCAACACGAATGCCTTTTATTTTAGCCATACGCTCAATGGCTTTGGGTTGCATAATACTACAACCCATAGCATATATAGTATCGGTAGGGTAAATTACTACTCCACCTTCCTTCATAATATTTGCAGCATGTACAAGTTTTTGCTCGTCCAGATGCTCAGGGAATATGGATAATAGTTTAGACATCTATAATCAATTAATAAGTTCCATTCCATTTTCTCAAGAACCACTCTATGCTTACTAAAGCGAGTAATGCAAAGAAGACCCACTTTAAATCAATAAGTGGTGAGTACGATACATGAGAATAAATAACAGGTTTTATATCATCACGGCTTTCGAGTAACTTAGGTAATTCTTCAATTTGATTCGGGAAAAGCATTTTGCCCGAATGCTCACTTGCCAATTGATAGAGCAGGTGATGGTCCGCAATAGTATGTGTAAGTTCTAGTTGCACGGGCGTAATATTAAATTCTCCTTTCTTGGTATAAAGTTCGGTGCCAACCTTTACACTTGCTTCAAAACTATACATACCTGCTTGTAACTGTCCTGCATTTAAATGATAGGCATTTGATGTGCGGTTGAATGTGAAGGAGAATTTCTTGCCATCGGAATTTGTGATAGTAATATTTACTTCAGGATCGTTTATTAGCTGATAACTTGGGTTGTAAAGCTCAGCATCCATTTCAATTGCCTCATCTTCCTTAAAGCTATTAGGGCTATGTATTCGGAAGAAGCTCTTGTCATCTTTTACAGCTAGGTACTGAACGATCTTGGTGATTAGTTCATCAAATACCTTGTGGTCTTTATGGGCTAAGTAGTCTTGCAGCTTCCACCGGAAGATGCCTTCGCCGGATATAATACAAAGCTTGGCATTACCTGAAGAGTTAAATGCAATCAACGGATAACTGGTGGTAACGCTCTGTATCTTCTGATACATCAATACATTTAAAGAAGGGCTGATAAGATAATTGGTGCCAAATGGGGCAGATACGGCCGGCAATTGACTGATAAAGCTCTTTAGATCATCACTTAAAGTAAATAACGAAAAGTTATTGGACTGTGCTGCTTCAGCATCACTCATTCTGTTTCCATAGCTGCTGATCTTTAATCCAGTGTTTAGTTGATTAAAAGCAGATAAGTTTGACTGACTACCCAAAATGTAAACAACAGGAAGGTTGAGTTTATCAATATTCTGTAATACCGGGGTAATGGCATTGTTTGTTGACGGTAGTTGGTTGAGTATTACCAAGCAATATTTGTTCAAGCTTCCCTGGAATTTATCCGGAGTAAATGTTTCTGCTTCAAAACCATCGGTGTTGTTTATACTTTCCGTTATGGCAGCCACATCGGGGTGCGGAGCAGATAATATAAGTATGTGTTGTTTTTGATCGAGCACATGTATATACACATCTTGTTTGTTGTTGGTAAGGTTCTCTTCGCCCGCAACAGGATCTATTTTTACTATATAATGTTTTAAGCCTGCTGTTTTAGCGGTTAGTTGTACAGGCACACTCAAGTGAAATTGTTGTGACGAAAATGTAAGCGGTTTGGTGAGGAGTTTGTCTTCTTTACCATCATGTAATTCACTTACCGTAAGTGTCGAAGTTTTACCTTCCAGTTTTTGAGCATCTAATACAACTTGTAAAGGAAATGTATTGCCAAGGAATGCAGTTGGGTTATGATCAACCTTGGTCACAATGGCATCTCGGGTAATAGTAGTATCGCCTTCAGCAATGGTATAAATATTGCTTTTTAAAGAGCGGGCTGCATACACAGGGTTAAAGCCTTTATTGTAAATACCATCTGATGCCACAATAACTGCGCCTATATTCTTTCCATAATATCGTTTGGTTATAGCATCAAACAAAGAAGAAATATCGGTTTCTTTTTCGTTATAGAGGTAGTTCATACTATCAGCAACCTCATTGCCGAATGACATTACACGCACATCGTACTTTGATGATAGTTGGTTTATGGTTTTATCCCAACTAGCAGGGTAGGTGTGTTTGTAAAGTGCAGAATCTTTACCCGACGCAATAGATGCTGAATTATCGTGCGCAATTATTATAATAGGTTTTTCTACTGTGTTCTTTGAACTTCGTATTAAAGGAGAAAGAACTAAGAAAACCAGAAACATTACCAATAAAAAACGTAAAGCAGTAAGCGCCCACCTTAAAATAGGGTTCAACTCTGCTGTACGGGCATCTTTATAATAAAAGCCTGCGGCATATACTGCCCCTGCCAGTGGGCAGAGTAGTAAGAGCCATGCAGAATATGCTATGCTAAACGACAATTTATTTCAATTACTAGGTAAGCATCCCTCCGCAAACTTGTATTACTTGTCCGGTAATATAAGTCGACCAGTCAGAAGCAAGGAAAGCAACTGCGCCTGCCACATCATCGGCAGTGCCTCCACGTTTAAGCGGTATTGATTCTCTCCACTGTGCCACTACTTTTTCATCTAATGCTCCTGTCATTTCGGTTTCAATAAATCCCGGAGCAACAGCATTACAACGAATATTACGTGAGCCTAATTCAAGAGCAATTGATTTGGTGAACCCAATAATACCTGCTTTTGAAGCTGCATAATTCGATTGGCCGGCGTTACCACGTATACCAACTACCGATGTAATATTGATAATAGAACCCTTGCGTTCTTTTAACATAGGGCGCTGTATAGCTTTGGTTAAGTTAAAAACCGACTTAAGGTTAGCTTTAATAACTGCATCAAACTGTTCCTCGCTCATACGCATGAGTAAACCGTCTTTGGTAATACCTGCGTTGTTCACTAATGTGTCAATCTTTCCAAAGTCAGCTAATACATCGGTTACTAATTGTTCAGCGGCTTTATAATCAGCAGCATCAGAATGGTATGCTTTTGCTTTTACGCCTTTAGCTGCAATCTCAGCTTCCAGTTCTTTTGCCTTAGCTTCCGACGACAAATAGGTAAATGCCACATTGGCACCTTGTTCAGCTAGTTTTAAAGCAATTCCTCTTCCTATTCCTCTAGAGGCTCCTGTAACTATTACGGTTTGATTTTGTAATAACTTCATAGTAATTATTTGGTTACACGGCAAATCAAATATTTGCCTATTTTTGGTTGTCAAAAATAGCATAAAAAGAGCCCATCGTATGAAAAAATATTATGTCTTATTGGTATGTGTAGTTTTCTTCTCGCTTGCTAAGGCGCAAAGCTTCGAAATTGGAGCTCGTTATCTGGCCACAAGTAACTGGTTCTTCAACTCAAACGTAACCAATTCGGGGGGTGGGCCAAACTCTACTTCTGAAAGTTATAATGCTGCATATTCCTATACTTATGGCTTGCATTTAGCATATAATTTTACCGACCATACCGGTATTGAGGCGAACATAATGCTTGCTTCATTATCTCAAAACTATAGTGGTACATTTTCACAAACTCCGGGCCAACTTACTACAGGATTATACTATTACCCGGGGGCTGATTATAGTTCTACAACAACTCTTAATACCTTGCAAATACCTGTAATGTTCCGCTTCTTATCGGGCAATGGTGCGTATGCCGAAATTGGCCCTCAAGTTGAGATATTAAGCGATGCGAATTATAGTGCAACTTATAAAGAAGGCCCTGTTTCATCATATAGCTCAAATGTAAAGCAGTATTACCCTTCTACTTATTTTTCCGGCGTACTTGCTTTTGGTAATAACATCAGGTTATCGCATTCTTTCTTTTTTAACATTAACCTTCGCCTTATATACGACTTTACCGACTTGAAGGGTGTTGACGCACTCGGACAGAATATGAAAGACCCAAGTCTTTACCAAAGTGGTAACATACACCAAATGTACGGAAGTTATGCTGCTACCAATGCTGTTTCGGCTGCATTTGGTATAGGCTTTGTTTACCGTATTGGTCACGATTTTTAAACCAATTTTACTATGAAATTTACTCAGATACCTTACGAGCGTCCTGATATAGACTCGTTGAGCAAGCGCATGAATGCACTTATTCAGGAGTTTAACGACGCTAATGAACAGAAACAGATTGAGGCGATAACGGAGATCAATAAGCTTCGCAATCATTTCGAAACCATGTATTCGTTTGCCAGCATACGCTATACACAAGATACTTCGAATGCACAGAATCAGGCTGAGCAGGACTTTTTCGATAATAACGAACCGGCTTATACCGGGCTAGTAACTGCATTCTACAGAGCGCTTACCCAATCGAAGTACAGGAAGCAATTAGAGGCAAAGTTTGGAAAGCAGTTATTTAGTATAGCTGAAATGAAGCTGAAAACATTTTCGCCAGAAGTAGAAGCCGACCTGGTTTTAGAAAATCAATTGGGCAGTGAGTATACTAAGCTTATTGCTTCGGCTCATATTCAGTTCGATGGAAAGGAGTTGAGTCTTTCAGAGCTTTCACCTTACCTCAGTTCATTCGATAGAGATATTCGTAAGAACGCCAATATTGCCAAATACAAATTCTTTACTGAAAAGACTGCTGACCTTGACCGTATCTACGATGGGTTAGTGAAGCAACGTACCAAAATTGCAAAAAAACTTGGCTTTAATTCGTTTACCGAATTGGCGTACATGCGCTTAATGCGCAGTGATTATAATGCTGATATGGTAAAGAATTACCGTGAGCAAATACGTAAATATGTTGTACCACTGGTTACCGAATTAAAAACCAAACAAGCAAAACGCTTGGGTTTAGATAAGCTAAAGTATTACGACGAAGCCCTTTTATTCAAGACAGGTAACGCACGTCCTAAGGGTGATGAGAAGTGGATGTTGAGCAAGGCAAAACAAATGTATGATGAACTTTCGCCACGCACTTCGGAGTTCTTTAAGTACATGATGGATAACGAATTGATGGACTTAGTATCGAGAAAGAATAAGGCAGCAGGCGGGTATTGCACCTTTTTAAATGATTACAAGAGCCCATTTATATTTGCCAACTTTAATGGCACCATGCACGACGTAACAGTGCTAACCCACGAAGCGGGCCATGCATTCCAAGGGTATTCAAGCCGGGAGTATTCAGTGCCTGAATATTATTTCCCTACATACGAAGCTTGTGAAATACATTCTATGAGCATGGAGTTTTTGACCTGGCCATGGATGAAATTATTCTTTGAAGAAGGAACCGACAAATTCTTGTTCGAGCACTTGTGTGGCGCATTGCAGTTTCTGCCATATGGTGTAACTGTTGATGAGTACCAGCACTGGGTATATGATAATCCGGATGCAACCCCTGCCGAAAGGAAAACACAATGGAGGAATATCGAAAAGAAATATCTGCCACACCGCGATTATGAAGATAATGCATTCCTGAATGAAGGTGGTTTTTGGCAACAACAGGGCCATATTTTCCAAAGTCCTTTCTATTATATCGATTATACATTGGCACAAGTATGTGCTTTACAATTCTGGAAACGTTCAAACGAAGATCGCAAACAAGCCTTGGTAGATTACCAGGAATTATGCAATGCAGGCGGAAGTCAATCGTTCTTAGAGTTGGTAAAACTGGCTAAGCTTACTTCGCCTTTTAAGGATGGATGTTTGGAAGGCGTTACTGCTGAAGCAGGTAAGTGGATACGCTCTATTAACGACAGCAGCCTGAACTAAATAGCCTCGGCTACTATAAAGGTACTGCCTCCTACAAAAACAAGGTCGTCTTGTGTTGCATTTTTCTGTGCCGCATCTAATGCTACTTTAACTGTAGCATAGCAATTGCCGTGCAAATTGTAGTTGGCAGCAATGGTTGCTAATTCCGTTTCGGGAAGTGCCCTCGGAATATTTGCCTTGCAAAAATAATAGGTAGCATCTTTAGGTAGCAACGCCAGAACTTTATTAGGTTCTTTATCATTCACAACGCCAATGACAAAATGAAGGTGTTTGTATTTAACGGTTGCTAGTTGTTTGATTACTTCTTTTATTCCGGCTTCGTTATGGCCTGTGTCAGCAATAGTAAGTGGGGAAGTAGAGATGGTTTGCCATCTGCCCAAAAGCCCCGTTTGTGTTATTACTTTAGCAACACCCTGCTTTATATTCTCTTGACTTATTTTATATCCTGCATTGTTCAGTATATCAACAATTGCAATTACAGTACAAATATTTTTCTGCTGATATATTCCGTTTAATTCTGAGTATAATTCTGTAAAATGCGGCTTGCCATTTTTTGTAATGTCCATTACAAGGTAAGGCGTATTGCCTTTACTGAGTGTGTGTACATTGCTAACACTGTAAATACTGTCAGCAAAGTAAATAGGGCAGTTCAGCTCTTTTGCTTTAGCCTCGAATACCGGTTTTGTTTCGCTTTGTGTTTCACCAATTACCACCGGCTTGCCTGGTTTAATAATACCAGCTTTTTCGACCGCTATCTTGGGTAAGGTATCGCCCAATAAAGCAACATGGTCAAAGCTAATATTTGTAATAACAGAAACTATAGGGTCAACAATATTGGTAGAATCTAATCTGCCACCAAGCCCGGTTTCAATAACAGCTATTTCGCATTTCTCTTTTGCAAAATACCAGAACGTCATAGCTACGCTTAATTCAAAAAAAGAGCAATCCATTTGTTCAATGAGTTCTTTGTTTGAATTCACAAAGTCAACTACATCTTTTTCCGGCATGGGTATGCCATTAAGTTTTATGCGGTCCCTAAAGTCTTTTAAATGTGGTGAAGTGTGTAGCCCTACATTTTTATAGCCTGCACTTTGTAGTATAGATGCGAGATAATGAGAAGTAGAGCCTTTGCCGTTGGTACCTGCAATATGTATTACAGGAAACTTGGTTTGAGGATTCCCTAGTGCATTACAGAGTTTAATAATATTATCCAATCCGCCTTTGTAGGCAATGCTACCAACCCTTTGAAAGATAGGTAGGCGTTTATACAGGTAGTCTAATACTTCGCTGTATGTTTTCATACGAATGGCTTATCTGAAAATACCAGTGAATTTTTCTCCCGCGGTATTTATCCAACCACGGAACATTGAATTGGTATTGAACGGTGCTGATATATTTCCTTGTGCATCTATAGCAACTAGTCCGCCTTCGCCACCAAGCAATGCTACCTTTTTCAATACTTCAGCAGTAGCTTGTGCAATGGTAAGCCCCTTGTATTCCATAAGGGCCGATATATCATAGGCCACCACATTGCGGATGAAATATTCACCTTCGCCGGTGCATGATACTGCACAGGTTTTGTTGTTGGCATATGTACCCGCACCAATAATTGGTGAATCACCTACACGGCCGAATTTTTTGTTGTTAATACCACCGGTCGATGTAGCTGCTGCAATATTTCCTTGACTATCTAATGCTACACAACCAACTGTACCGTGTTTCTTGGTCCCTTCTGGTATACCATCACCGGCCCACGAATTAATGCTATCGTTGTCTTTTGTTGCTAGCCATTGTTTATGTCTGTTATCGTCGTAAAAGTATGATGGGTCCACAATTTCAAGGCCTGCTTCTTTGGCAAATTTCTCCGCGCCTGTACTTGCTAATAAAACGTGTTTCGATTTTTCCATTATAGCACGTGCTGCTGAAATAGGGTTGCGCACCGTATGTACTTCTGCAATAGCGCCCGCTCTCAAATTTTTGCCATTCATAATGGCAGCATCCATTTCGTTTATTCCATCGCTATTAAATACTGAACCTTTACCTGCGTTAAATAATGGACTGTCTTCTAATACACGCACTGCTGCTTCTACCGCATCAATAGCCGTACCCTCTTTGCTTAATATATTGTACCCAGCCTGCAGAGCTTCTGAAAGTTTATCGTTAAATTCTTTTTCTTTTTCAGCGGTAACTGTGCCTGTCATCAGGCTGCCTGCACCACCGTGTATCGCTATCGCGTAATTTCCCATAAATATGCTAAAAGGAGATAATTTATAAGCCTGTCAAAAGTATGAAATTTTATGGCTATAGATTTGTATTTTCGTGGGGTGAAAAAAATATTTCTCCCCTTTCAGTACCTGCAATATTTAATGCGCGCTAAAACGCTGCATGGTACTCATTCTGCTTTTGTGTATGAGTTTTATCAAAAGGTTATTGATGGCGACCACGAGTATTACGATTTCGCTCCAATTGAGCACCTTAGGTCCATGTTAATACAGTCTGACGAAGAGATCAATGTGGTTGATTTTGGAGCGGGTGTAGTAGGAAGTACTAAAAGAAAAGTAAGCGATATTATTTCAAAGTCTGCTATACCTACTAAACAAGGACGAGTATTGTTCCGTCTGGCAAATTTTATGCAACCCAAGACCATGCTGGAAATAGGTACATCGCTAGGTATTAGTACGCTGTACCAAGCCAAGGCTTGTCCTAAGGCTAACTTTATAACTATGGAAGGCAGCCCCGAAACAGCAAAGCTGGCATCTAAGAATTTTCAACTGCTTAAGGCAACCAATATAAAACAGGTAACAGGTAATTTCGACGAGACTCTACCACAAGTATTAAAGACTATCATTTCACTCGATTATGTGTTCTTCGACGGCAACCATAAAAAAGAGCCTACCCTCAATTACTTTAAGCAGTGCCTGCCATTGGCTGCCGATAACTGCGTTTTTATATTGGATGATATACGATGGTCGCCTGGGATGTATAGTGCCTGGCAGCAGATTATTAAAGAACCGAATGCTACCGTAACTATCGATCTTTTCTCCTTTGGCCTGGTATTCTTCCGAAAAGGGCAGGTAAAGCAACACTTTACGCTTAAGTATTAAGCAATTGCGCCCTTTTGGTATATTCGCATATAATTAGAGGCTATGGAAAAGATAATTGAACTTATCGGAATAAGTAAAGTCTATAAAATGGGTGTAGAGACCATTAACGCTCTGCATTCTGTTAGCCTCACCATTTGCAAGAATGAATACGTTGCCTTAATGGGCCCTTCGGGTTCTGGTAAATCTACTTTAATGAACGTGCTTGGTTGCCTCGATACTCCAACCAGTGGACAATACATATTAAATGGTATTTCGGTTGATAAGATGCTAGATAACGACTTGGCCGATGTGCGAAATAAGCAAATCGGTTTTGTGTTCCAAACCTTTAACCTGTTGCCACGTTCTACAGCATTAGATAATGTGATGCTGCCTATGATATATGCAGGTACTACCAAACAACAGCGCAAACAAAGGGCGGAAGAGGTATTGCAGCAAGTCGGACTTAAAGGCCGTATGATGCACAAACCAAACGAACTATCGGGCGGACAACGCCAGCGTGTAGCGGTTGCCCGTGCATTGGTTAACCGTCCTGCTATTATTCTGGCCGATGAACCTACAGGTAATCTCGATTCTAAAACCTCGGTGGAAATTATGGGCCTGTTTGAGGATATCCATAAAAAAGGAAATACAATAGTCCTGGTTACACACGAAGAAGATATTGCTCGATATGCTCACCGTATCATCCGCTTGAAGGATGGTGGTATCGAATCTGACGAGATCAATGCTAACCCGGTCTTGGCGAATGCTAATTAGTTTTTTGTCATTCTGAGCGGAGCGAAGAATCTATTCTTTTCCAATTTTAACTGCAATTTGGGCGTTCCCCTCGTGCCTCGGGTCGGGTTATCCGCTACAAGTCCTCGCTGTGCTCCGGGCTTTCCGCTGCTATCCCTAACGCAAACTCCATTAATGTATTGTCGATAGCTTCTCCTTCTTCAATTGCTCATTAATTGGGCCTAGTTCTTTTTTCAGAGCTTCCCATTTCGGCCAAATTTTATTGTAGACGTCATCGTTCAGTTTAACGGCATCCATACATTGTTGGGTGGGCTGTACATCGGCTCCTTGCAAAGTATTAAATAGTATTGTAAACTTCTGTTCCATGTCGCCTAGTTTAAGCGAGTCGCAGTTTTGCACAAAGGTTTTCACATTTTCAGTTAATGGTGATTTTGTTTTTGGTAAAATTAGATGTGCCTGTTTTTTTATCGATTCTATTTCTTTCAATGCATCTATCAGGTAGTAACGGTGCTCATAGCAAACCATCGATAATATTAATTGTTGCTTTAAAGCCAGTGATGAAATATTTACACGTGGATCCATAACCACGGCAAAGAACTGCGAATACTTTTTACCATCTACACGTAGCGTTACTGTATAGGTATCTGGCGTTACCCATGGTGAAGTAGGCGCAGGTGCAGTTTCGCCAACTACTGCAGATATTGGATATTCCGCAGGCACATCGAGCGGAGGTAAATGCATATCCCACAAAAAACGATGCGAGCCTGAATCAGCTGAAAGTATATGCTGAGGCCTTATCCAGTATAGTGGAATATTAACCTGTGGTATTTTATACATGCTATCTAAGCTGCTGTAGTGACGAAGTATCTTACCTGTGAAATCAGAAATATCAAGTATAACTTCTCCTTTTGCTTTAGCCGATAAGTAATAATCTATAATTGCCCCATCGGGTGGGTTTTGGCCTGCAGGTTCATCTTTAGGCATTGGTGTATCTGGATACATATCCCAACGTACGCGATACGTATTCTCCGGCTTGTACAAAATAACAGACTGTTTCGCCGTCTCTGTGGTCATTTGCCTGAGCGGTGTAATATCATCTAATATCCAAAACGAACGGCCGTGTGTAGCAACTATCAAGTCATTGTCTTTTATGGTCAAATCGCGTATAGATGAACAGGGCATATTCAATCGCAACGATTGCCAATGGTCTCCATCATCAAACGAAACATAGGTCATCCGTTCGGAACCTGCAAATAATAATCCTTTGCGAATAGGATCTTCCTTCACTACATTAATAGGGTCATTAGGCAAACCGGTTACAATTTCTTTCCAGGTTTGCCCACCATCGGTGGTTTTATAAATATGCGGGTGCATATCGTCGAGCTTACTGCCGTTAACGGCTGCGTAAGCGCAATTAACATTGCTATGGCTGGCATCCATCAGGCTTATTTTATTCCAGCTTGCTAACCCTGCTGGAGTAACATTGCTCCATGTTTGTCCGCCATTGCGGGTTACTTGTATCAATCCGTCATCGGTACCTGCCCAAATGGTATTGCTGTCTAATGGTGAAGGTGCTAATGTATATATCACTCCGCGTGGTGGCATTTTCTTCATCGAATCGGCGGCATATACTCCAATGTTTTGAGGTACATCATATGCAGCACGCGTTAAATCAGGACTAATAGTTTGCCAAGAATTGCCTCCATCGTGTGTTTTAAAAACTACATTGCCTGCAAAGTACAATGTCTTTTTATCGATAGGCGAGAAGACGATTGGTGCAGTACGCAGAAAGCGGTATTTACCCCAACGTGTAGCATCCGGTGAAATATCTTGTGCCTGGCCAGTACGCTTATCATACTTTGATATTTTTCCTCCGTAAACAATATTCGGGTCAAGCGGATCGGCTACTACATAACCATATTCTTCAGCAGCAACTGGGTGCCAGTCGCGCATGGTTACTCCTCCATCATTACCACGAGAAGCAATACCAACTGAACCACTCTCTTGCTGGCCGCTATAAACATTATAAGGGAACGCATTATCGGCTGTAACGTGATATAGTTGTGCAGTAGGTTGATTATACCACGAACTCCATGTTGCTCCATCGTTAACAGTTATGCAGGCTCCCTGGTCTCCTGCCAATAGCATTACATCTGTGTTGTCAGGGTTTATCCATAACCTGTGTGAATCATCTCCACCCGGTGCGCCTTTAAAGCCCTTCCATGTTTTTCCTCCATCAATCGATTTCCAAACTACAACGTTAACATCGTAAACTACGTCAGCATTTTTCGGGTCTGCCTTTATCTCAGCAAAATCATCCCCACGATCCCATAAGCGCACATCATCTGTTAATAATGTCCATGTATTACCGCCGTCATCGCTACGATATTCGCCTCCGCCTTTTCTCGAATCTATGGTTGCATATAATCTATTGTGATTACTTGGTGCAATGCAAAAACCTATTCTGCCTAATCCCATTTCAGCGGTTGGTAATCCACCTGCTAATTTTTTCCAGGTATTGCCTCCGTCTTCTGATTTATATAAGCCACTGTTCTTACCGGAGAAATATCCATTCTCCCAAGGGGCATTACGCGCCATAAAAATATCGGCAAAAACTATTTGTGTGTTTACGGGGTCAATAGCAACTTGTATTGCTCCGCTGTTCTCATCTATGTATAATACTTTCTGCCAAGTCTTTCCTCCATCGGTGGTACGATACACGCCACGGGTTTCGTTTGGTCCATAAGGATGGCCAAGCACCGCTGCAAAAACTCTGTTCTCATCTTTCGGGTCAATGGCAAGGCCACCAATTTGCTGCGCATCATCAAGCCCCTGGTGTGTCCATGTTTTGCCTGCATCGGTTGATTTGTACATACCATTACCAACCGAAAGGTCAGGGCGTTGTATACCTTCACCGCTGGCTACGTAAACTACATTGGGGTTCGATGGAGCAACTGCTACATCACCGATAGAGCCGGTAGGCATTGAATCAAAAATCGGGTTCCAGGTGCGTCCGTAATCATCTGTTTTCCAAATACCACCATCATTCACGCCGATGTAATATACGTTGGGTTGTTGTTGAACACCACACGCGCCAACGGTACGCCCGCCGCGGTATGGGCCAATCATGCGCCACTTCATGCAGTTGAATAGCGACGGATTGTATGGTTGAGCCATTAAAGCATTTACCGATAGGAATAGAGCCAATGCAGAAATTGTTCTGCTGAGCAAAGTATTCTTCATAACATAAGTTTATAAAACAATATAAGCCGTACAGGTTTTAGTTTCCACCACCACCGCCATTATCAGTCTCAAATTTGCGCAGGAAGATGGTCTTTTTATTAGAGGTAGAAACACCGAAGGTGTATTTACCTTTATCTGTCTTCTGTTCGCGCTTATCAGACTTCAGGGCCGATATAGCATTGGTGAAATCATTATTCGAAGAAAGCACCTGCATAAATCCGTTCACATAGTTAAAATAGTACCAGTGTTGAGGATCTAACTCTATGTAAATGTTTATTTCGTCTGCGCCGCGTTTCTTCTTAAACTCAACTTTACCATCGCACATTTTATTTACCATGGTTTTACCAACACTACCCACACCAATCTTTCCTTCAGAAACATAGGAACGTGTTTGGTTGTTCCATTTCAAGGTCAGTTGACTGAAGTAAAGTGATGATTGTAGTTCCTTCGGTATTTTCTTGGCTGTTCCGTAAAGGGTTAACTGTGATATAAGCTTGTCAGCTTCTTCTTTACCTAATAACTGGTGAAGGTTCTTTTGTACATCGCCCTTGCTCACATCAATAGGTTTCAAACTTCCCATATTCGTAAAGTCAGCTGCCATTTTATCCAGTGCTCCATCATCGAAGAAGAAGTTCAATAACACCATAACCTTAGCTTCTATTGAATCGCGTACCAGGTAGTCGTTAATGTTACCAACGGTTTGCATGTCAACAGGGCCATAATCAGGACCAAGGTTCATAATACCTTCACCATACAATATGCAACGGCGTGTATCTAAGCTTACATAATTGCCCGGTAACGATTGTTCAATTAACTTCTCAGTGCTTGCAATACGGTATTGTTGCGATGGCTTATCATAAGCTAAATAACCGCTATCCGGTAATACAACAATGTCTTTCTTGCCGTTAACTAATGGCGACAAGAACGCACCATACATATGGAGCGAATCGGTTGTAGCCAAAATAGGAGAAGAAGCAAGCGGAGCGTTAGTTTCGTTAACAGCATGGCCGCTAATAGGTATCTGCACATTGCTAGGATCAATTTGTGATGAGAATTTCACCCATGCAATTTTCAATTCATTGCACTCATGTATTATACGTGCCTCTCCGTTAAATGAAAGGAATGGATTAGTTGCTTTTAGTGTTACTGCACCCTGGTAACTAAAGTAAGGACTCAGGTTAAAGTGTGCAGTATCGGCAATGGTACTATTCGCAACTGTTTGGTGCGTAGTATCAACGTGTATGTTGCTAAAGTAAATTGCTTTCTTGTTCTTAGCCTCATCTATGTAATCATAATATCCCGAACCACTGTAGCTCTTTCGAGAAGTGATGCTTAGATCGGCATTATACAAGTGGTGATACTTGGTAATAGTATTCGCAGTTATTTCAGCCTTAATAAGAGGCTCCATCACCGCATTTTTATGTACCAATATTTTTCCGCTATCAGGTACAATTTCTGCATCGGCAACATTAATGAACGGAACTTTATGTGCAGTTATCAGGAAGTCCTTGATGCTATATCGTGCAGAAGGAGCAATAAACTGAAGCGAGTCTTGCTTTGCATCTGTTGATATGAATTTGGCACCTGAGAATTGTAATTCCTTACCCTGAACTTCAACTTTCTGTGTCTTGCTCGAACTTAATTCAAGTTGATCCTGGTTCATGTACCATTTAAACTCGTCCATATAAGCTATGTATTCGTTCTCCGGAAACTTAACTACAGAACCACCACCATTAGATTTGAATTCGCCCATTTGAGTCTGGAAGTCAATTTCTGAGTTCATATTGTTGGTAGCAAATGCAATACCCGAGTTGTCGGTTGCTTCTAAACTAAAGTCTGCTGTATCTGCATTGAACTTATGTTGTTTAAAGCGGATGAACTTAGATGTCATACTAGCCTTTAGGAAGTCGATCTCGCCATTACCCGAAAGTAAATCGGGAGTAAGGCTCATCATACCGTGGAATATACTTTCGTTGGTATAAATAAAGAAAGGAGACTTAACGTCGTTAATAGCCATATGATCTTGCTTAGGCAACCAATGTTCGTAAACGCTATCAGCAGTAACAGGAGGGAACTCAGGTGGCGATTTTTGCTCATTAACCACAAATTTATTTGCCGTCGCGTTCATCGAATCAGGGTAGAACCTGAAGTTATTCGACTTAGAAACCGATGTTACATAGTTTACTGTACCATCACCGGTTAAACCATTGTTATTAAGGCGCAGTTTGCTGAAGAATTTGCCCTTGCCATTATATAAAGCTAAGCCATCTGCCGGTGCATCGTGTATAAAACCAAGCGAATAATCAGGTTGTAGTTTTAATGTCTCACGCATATCAGGCACAATATCTGCCGATGCGAAAGTTCCGGCAAAGTGCAAACCAGCGTTGTTAAACCTGTTCAAGCTATCAATAACAAACGGATCGAGTTTAAAGTAGAAATTATCCTTTTTGTAAACTCCTCCTTGTATTGTTTTCTTATTGTAGTATACAAACGAATTTGTATCACTGGTAAGTATCGGATACTGGTGGAATGGTTTTAAGCCAGATTTGTTGGATGGTTGATCAAGCGCTATTTCACCACTCACGTGTTCAATAACACTCTTAACCGGTACCAGGTGGCGTTGACCGCGAGAATCTGTTTCATACGATTCAGCCTGTATACGTATGGAGTCAGTCGCATTCATTTTTATCTTAAAGTCGTCGTACTTAAATTCGAAGTGCTTGCCATAAAAATCGAAACGACCGGCATGCACATTACCACCAAATGATGAGTTACGGTTTTTATGCAACACCACCTGCTGATCTTTAGGATATATATATACGTTCTCAGAATCACTCATCACAATAACCTTAATACCGTTTAGAGTAATATCATTGCTTAATAGATCGAGTATGCCATTATCTACACCACGGCCTGGATTTTCAGAGTGGTAATCCAGCACATCATAATCCAGTTTACCTATTTTGTTGCTTATAAAAGTTCCCAACCTTTTCTCAACATGTATTTTGTCGTTAGGTATGTCATAACTAATCAATCCAACTGTTGCAAGCTTCATAATGCTAGGTCGCATTTCGTCAGATGTAGCATGCATATAACTGGCTATATCGCTAACCAGGAAATCATTACCACCGGCAGCTTTTGAATATTGGGCCAGCATAGATATAATATTGGTACCGGTTCCATCGCTGAATTTATCAAATAGTTCAGGCCTGAAAAAATCTTGTGACTCAAAATCGGCAATACTTTGTGCTGCACCTTCTAATACCCGCAATTCAATTTTTGGCTGGTCAATATCCCATGCTACCTCTTCACAGAACATATTTACTTTGTGATAAGTATCGAAGTAAGGAGTTTGAGACAGGCCCTGGCCGTTGCGAATTAGCGACAAATGCTTTTTAGTAATGCTGTATACCATTTGCACGTCAGGGTGATAAACCGAATCGGTATCTGTTAAATGCATTACAACACTGGCATCATCTGCCAATATCTGATCTTTAGTAATACCGTATTCAACCGAAGACGCTATGAGGAATGGTTTACCATTACGTTTGAAAATTAACTGTGCCGGTTCGGCTACTGTACCCGACCCTACAAAACGTCTTCCACGCATTGAGAAACCACCATTATAAGTAACATCGGGTGTAAGGTTAGGAATAGCAAAACGTTTACCATACGATATAAAGCGAGGATAGGTTTCTTTACCGGCAGGTTCTGATATGTTACGTTCAATAACCTTTCCCAGAAGCGATTTGTCGAAATAGGTTTTGTTCCAGAATATTACAGAATCAGCTACAAAGCCACCCTGTTTACAAACTACAGTATAATTGCCTAACTCGCCATACACTGAATTGCCATCAAGCCCGGTACGTACCCAATCTACTTTACCATGACTACCTATCCAAGTGCCGGTATTAGGATAAAAAACACCTTGTGTTCCGTAAATTACAATAGTATCGTTACGTTCGTTGGTGCACTTTAAATTAAGTTTAGTGAAAACAACTTCAGGAACGCTATCACTTTTAAAAGTGAAATTATTGTTGTTGGCGCTCCACGTAATGGTAGGAGATTTGAACATAACATCGTTACTGAATAAATTATCACTCATGGTGAGGTAAGTATTCAGGTTGTTGTATGGCCGTTGTTTAACCATTTTTTCGAGTGTCGCCATCCATTGGTTGAACTGGTCTTGTGACAGACCGGTATTAACAAAGTTTAGTACAGCTGAAAGAAACACCTGGTAAGTAGGGTAAGATGGGATCTTTCGTGTCAGCATTTCGTTAGACATGGTGTACGTGGCCAAACGAACATAGTGAGGGAAGCCTGGGGTTTTCCATTTAGCTACAAACGTTTGTATGAATTCTTTCACATCCTTATGGTTCGACATAATAGAACCCATATAGGTTTCCAGGTCGTTAACAAATAATACCGAGTCAGCGTTGAAGATTTTTATTTGTGCCTGCGATACCTGGGCGAACGTTAAAAATGCAACGAGGATAGAAAGCTTTTTTATGAATTTCATTTAGGGAAGGAATGTATTATTTCAACAAATTCTTTGGCCTTAAGTGCGGCACCACCAATCAGTCCACCATCAACATCAGGGCAGGCAAAAAGCTCGGCTGCATTTTTTTCGTTACAGCTGCCGCCATATAGTATTGATATATCTGATGATACTCCGCTGCCGTATTTTTTTTCGATTAATGAACGTATGAAGTGGTGCATTTCTTGAGCCTGGGCAGAGCTTGCTGTAAGCCCGGTGCCAATGGCCCATACCGGTTCGTATGCTAGTACAATCTTTTTGAATTCTTCAGCAGATAAATGGAAAAGACTGTCAGTTATTTGCGCCTCAACTACGTTGAAATGCTCATTGCTTTCACGTTTCTCCTTGGTTTCGCCAATACAAAATATTGGAGTAAGTCCATGCTTAAGGGTTATATCGGTTTTCTTTTTTAGGTCTTCGTGTGTTTCCTTGTAGTAGCTTCTTCTTTCAGAATGGCCAATGATAATATAGTTTGCACCAACAGACTTAATCATGCTTGCTGATATCTCCCCTGTATAAGCCCCTGATTCTTCATAGGCACAATTTTGTGCACCAATAAACAGGTTCTTCAGGCCTTTCGATGTTTCATGAAAATCGTGAATGTAAAGATAAGGTGGAGCAATTATTTTAATTACCGATTCCGATTTACTGCTTTTAAACAACAGGTCCTTAATTTCATACATCAGCGGCACTGCTTCCGAATATGTTTTATTCATCTTCCAGTTGCCGGCTACTATCTTTTTTCTCATAAACTAATTGTTATTTAAGCCGTATGCGAGGGTCTAATACAGCGTATATAATATCTACAATAATATTTATCAATACGAATAATATAGATGTTACTAATACCACACCCATTACTACAGGAAGGTCATAACGTTCTAGTGCTTCAATAACTTCCTTGCCAATACCTTCCCAGCCGAAAATGTATTCTACAAACACTGCACCTGCAATAAGGCTGGCAAACCAACCTGATATTGCTGTAACAACAGGGTTAAGTGCATTCTTTAAAGCGTGTTTGGTGATTATTTTGCGCAATTTAAGCCCCTTGGCAAAGGCGGTCCTTATGTAATCGTGAGATAATACTTCGAGCATTGACGCGCGTGTAAGCTGCACTATAATAGCAAGGGGACGTATGCCCAATGTCAGCGCAGGTAGAATTAAATTTTTCAGATCGAGATAACGGCCATTCCCATAGTCATCTATTGTATAAAGGTTACCTACTGTATTAAGTCCTGTGTATTTACTTAACACGTGGCCAAATAACCATGCAAATATTAAGCCGACAAAGAATGACGGACCGGCAAGGCCAAGCACTGAAAGCACTACAGATACTTTATCGAAAATAGAGTCTTTAAGTAAGGCCGCGACTATGCCCAAAAATATACCAATGATGGAAGCAAATACTATGGCGGTAATTGCCAGTACTGCAGTATTAGGTAATGTAGAAGCAATGATATCAGATACCTTGCGCTTGGTTTGGTATGAACGGCGCAGGTAAGGATACTTCAGTATCATTATTTTGTTTTTTGAAACACGGAACAACTTGGTATAACTTGTATACTTATTGCTGTCTAAATAAATTGGGCTGTCGGGCTTCTTGTCGTTGTAAATAGAAATAGGAGAGAGGTCATCCATATACATGGCAAACTGTGTACTAAGCGGTTTGTCAAGGCCAAGATCTTTATCAATAATAGCTATCGACTGGGCATCGGCGCGTTGGCCCAGCATTAAACGTGCCGGGTCGCCGGGCAATGCATTAAATAATAGAAAAACAAGTATCAGTACGCCAAAAAGCACCAGCATACCGTAAAAAAGTCTTTTAATTATAAATGTTATCACTATTTATGAAAGTATTGCGCGTTCAAAGTTTTATAATCTGGTATGTTATGATAATGCCACATAGCAATTACAATTCCATCTTTAATCATAACAATACCGGGGTTCGAACGTATCATGGTTCGTAATTGAGTATCGTCGGTATTGTAAAACGGATATTGAGCGTTTGTTTTTTGTTTGAACTTATTAATGTCGTCTTCGCCGGATGCAGTAAGGCAAAGCGATTTAATATTATGCTTGGCACAGTTGGCAACAAGATCATTTATTTTCTTTGTTACTTCATCTGATGTGTTTGCTGCATCAATAGCTGATGATATAATAAATATGCTGTATTCCGGATTGCTTAAAACACTGTCGGTGCAGTTAATACCATCAAGGTTAGTAATGTTAAAGTCATGTATTTTAGCTTCCACGCCTTTCTTTACAACTTCGGTGCGGCTGCTTACATAGTCCCAATCGTTTTGGTAATTATCAGGGAACTTATCAAACTCCTTGGTCTCGCCCGATTTTTTATTCTTCAATGTGTAGTAGTATTTAAGCACATCAGGTATGCCGCCTTTCATATCCTTTTTAATATCGGTACCTACTTTGTAAGGGCGGAAATCGATAACAGGTAAATTGTTGTAGCAATACCACGAGAACCATATGGATCCGGCAATAAATAGGATTACCGCTGCTTTTTCGAGTTTGGGTGATAAAACAGATGTATAATTTTTGTGGCCGATTGCAATTATAGCTATCAGAACAAGTATTGCTACGTCTTTCCAAAAGGTTACCCAAGGAGTCATGGGTATAGCATCACCAAAGCAACCGCATTCAAGTACTTTATTGTAGTGAGCGGTGTAAAAGGTTAGGAACGTAAAGAAAAGATCCATCAGGAAAAGCATCCATAAGGTAAACCGTTTGAAGGCTCCTATGAGGCACATAAAGCCAAGTATCATTTCTAATATAGGGATGAAACAGGCTAAAGGAAGTGAAAGCGGTATAGCCCATTTCCATGCAGGGCCGAATGCTTCGAAATATTCTTGCAACTTGTATGAGAAGCCAAGCGGATCATCGGCTTTTACAAAGCCGGAGAAAATGAACAGCGCCCCAACAATAAAAATGCAAATTTTAACTAATGTCCTCATAACTATAATGCTTCAGTAAGGCGTATTAATGCAAAAATTGCATAGTTCATCATGTCGTAATAGTTGGCATCAATACCCTCCGATATCAGGGTTTGGCCTTTGTGATCTTCAATTTGTTTAATGCGTAAAAGCTTCATCAGTATCAGATCAGTAAGCGATGACACGCGCATCTCTCTCCATGCTTCGCCGTAATCGTGGTTCTTATCCTGCATTAACTGGCGGGCATACTTCGAATGTTTGTCGAAAAGTTCTTCAACTTCCTTATGTGGCATTTCCATACGGGTATCGTCCTTTAACGAAAGCTGGCAAAGCGCAATTACTGCATAATTATATATACCTACAAAATCACCGGTAGCATCTTCATTTACCTTATGGGTACCCTTTTCTTCTATGCTACGGATGCGCTGTGCTTTAATAAATATTTGGTCGGTAATAGATGAGACTCTGAGTATGCGCCACGCGGTGCCGTAGTCGTGCATCTTTTTAATAAAAATATCCCTGCAGGAGTTAACCGCAACATCGAACTGCGAGAGTGTTTTCTGCATAATTGAGCTTATAGGTGTTCAGGATTCAAAGATAACATTCGTAACCGATAATTAGTATATAAAATGCGGTAAATAATTTGTGCCGCAGGTATCTGAATTTGACCTATTTTTGGCCATATTTATCGAACATTTATTGGCTTAGTTTTTCCTGACACGAATTACACGAATTATAATCAAGCAAAAACGTATTTGATATAAACGATGTAATAATTCGTGAAATTAGTGTCGGAGAGAGTAATTATTAACTTAACAATTAGCAATATGGCAAAGACAACAGAAATTAAAATAACCGTAGAGTTAGACGAAAATAACTTACCTATAAGCATGAATTGGTCAGCTAGCGATACCAAGCAGGGAGGTGCCGTAAAAGGCATGTTATTATCGATGTGGGATGACAAAGAAAAGAACTCAATGCACCTGCATTTGTGGACGAAAGATATGATGACCGACGAAATGAAGCAGTTTATGCACCAAACCTTATTGGGGCAGAGTGATACTATTAAACGTGCCCTGAGTGACGAGAAATTGGCTGCATCTTTATACGATTATGCCCACAAATTTGCTTTGGAATCGGGAATATTGAAAGGCGCTGAGTAATTAACGGTCAAAGGTCAACCGCATCCCTTTTACAGATTCATCAAACTGCCCATTGGTATAAACCAAATTGCCATTTACAAACGTGTGGGTAACCTTGCTATGGAAAGTTTCTCCTTCCATAGGTGCCCATTTGCATTTATAAAGTATGTTCGATTGATCGACTGTCCACGTAGTATTTGTATCAACTAAAATGAGATCGGCAAAATAACCTTTACGCAAAAAGCCCCTGTTTTCGATATGGAAACAAGTGGCAGGTGCATGGCACATTTTTTCTACAATGGTTTCTAATGGAATTCGTTTTTCACGCCAAAATTCCATCATCGCATTTAGCGAATGCTGCACCATAGGCGCACCTGATGGGCAGCAGAAATATTCCTGTTCTTTTTCGCCATGTGTATGTGGGGCATGGTCGGTGGCAATGGTATCGATCTTATTATCTAACAATGCTTTAAATAAACCACTGCGGTCATTCTCGGTTTTAATTGCCGGGTTCCACTTTATCCAATTGCCTTTATTGACATAATCTTTATCGCTAAACCATAAGTGGTGAATACACACTTCGGCAGTAATTCGTTTTTTTGCTAGCACGGTTTTGTTCTCAAACAGATCAGTTTCTTTTACAGTCGAAACGTGTACAATATGCAGACGGGTGTTATGCTTTTTTGCAAGTTCAACGGCATGTTCCGATGATTTGTAGCAACATTCTTCGGTTCGAATTAATGGATGGCTAGCCGGTGGAGGGTTCTCACCATATTTCTCGCGGAACAGTTTTGAATTCTTTTCAATAATATGTTCGTCTTCGCAGTGTGCAGCTAATAGGGTAGGGCATTGAGCAAAAAGTTGTTCAACAGCTTCGGGTTTATCTACACACATATTTCCGGTAGATGTTCCCAGGTAAACCTTTACACCGCACACATTTTTAGGATCGGTCTTCATTACTTCGGCAAGGTTATTGTTCGAAGTACCCATATAGAACGAATAATTGGCAAGGGCTTTTTCTTTTGCTATGTTGAATTTGTCTTCCAGTAATTCTTGTGTTAATACAGCTGGTACAGTATTAGGCATATCCATAAACGAAGTAACACCACCTGCAACAGCTGCTTTTGATTCGCTATGAATATCTGCCTTGTGTATTAAACCCGGTTCGCGAAAATGAACGTGGGTATCTATAATGCCGGGTAAAAGATATTTGCCCGAAGCGTCTATAACTGTAGTGCCTTCGGGATAAGTTGATATAAAACCTATCTCTTCAATTTTGCCATTTACTATAAGCAGGTCGCCGGAAAAAGTTCTCCCTTCGTTAACCAATAAAGCATTTTTGATAAGTGTACTCTTACTTGCCATGTTTGCCAAAACGCATTTGTATAACGCCCCAGAAGGCTTCTTTAAATATGCCCTTGCTCATTTTAGATATGCCCACTTCGCGGTCGATGAAGTTAATAGGGACTTCTGCAATTTTAAACCCTTGTTTATGAGTGAGGTATTTCATCTCTATTTGAAAAGCATAACCAATAAACTTAATCGTATCGAGTGGAAGTGCCTCTAATACCCTGCGCCTGTAACACTTAAATCCGGCAGTAGTATCTTTTATATTTAACCAAAGTACCGTGCGCACATATACCGAAGCAAAGTACGACATCAATACACGCTTCATATCCCAGTTCTTTACATTACCACCTTTTACGTAACGAGAGCCTATAGCCAAATCAGCACCATTTACACAAGCCGCTTTTAAGCGTATCAAATCATCAGGGTTATGCGAAAAATCGGCATCCATTTCAAAAATAAACTCATAGCTGCGGGCCAAAGCCCATTTAAAACCAGCTATGTAAGCAGTACCTAAACCCTGTTTGCCCGCACGCTCAACTATAAAAAGCCGACCGCTAAATTCCTTCATCAAATCTTTTACAATAGCAGCGGTTCCGTCTGGTGAGCCATCATCTATAATAAGTAAATGGAAATCACCTGGCAATGACATTACCTTACGGGTAATATTTTCAATATTCCCTTTTTCGTTGTAAGTGGGTATTATTACTAAGCTATCTGACATTTTTTAGATTACGAGCGGTGCAAATATGTGAAATAAACTTGGGCATTGGGTAAATATTGTTCAACTTAATTTTAGGTCAGCCTGCGGTGATAATTTATCTGACCAATGTGATAATCCATGTGCGCTATTAAATGAGCTAAGAAATAGAACTTAGTAATGTTTTCTTTGCCAAGTAAATGTGCCGGGAAGGCAGTATATTCTTTATCCAGGTCAGTATCTGGTATGTTTTCCAGCGTTTTAACAACCGCTTTTTTTGTTGCTTCAATTTCGTTAAGCAGATCAGCTACGGGTATATTCTTATCTGCAAATTCTTTATCGCGGTTACGCACATAACCTGTGTTACCCAATACGTTACCAATAAAATGTTGCAGGTTACCGCAAATGTGGAGGCAAAGGTTGCCGCCAGAGTTTTTTACGCCCTCGGTTACTTTCCAAATGCTCGCTTCGTTTGGGTATAGCTTAATTTCTTCAGCAAGCTTATTGAGCTCCCTTTCAAAAATTCCTCCTATTGTTGTTGTTATCACACACCAAAAGTATAAAAATAATAACGCCTTTTTTAGGTGTTAACATATTTTAATAAAAACACCTGTCGGCTAGCATTTTTACGAAATTAGAATCGTGGAAAGCCTATGTAAACTGACCTGTGATTCTTAATTCTTAATTTTTAATTCGTAATTATTATAACAAGTCAGGCCTGCGCTTTTTAGTGCGCTCTAACGATTGTTCGTGCCTCCAGTCGTCAATCTGTTTTTGGTGGCCCGATAATAAGATGTCAGGCACTTTTGATCCCTTGTAATCAGCAGGGCGTGTATAAACGGGTGGGGCTAATAAGTTATCCTGGAAAGAATCGGACAATGCGGATGTTTCATCTGACAATACTCCCGGTAATAACCTTATAATAGCATCGCAAAAAATAGCAGCAGGTAATTCACCACCGCTCAATACATAATCGCCGATAGATATTTCTTTGGTTATAAATAATTCGCGTACGCGTTCATCAACTCCTTTGTAGTGGCCGCAGAGTAAAATAATATTCTTAGCCATTGATAATGTATTGGCTGCTGCCTGGTTAAATACTTCGCCATCGGGTGTCATGTAAATGATCTCATCGTATGTGCGCTGGGCTTTTAATTCTTCAATACATTTAGCAATAGGTTCAATGGTCATAACCATTCCTGCGCCACCACCAAAGGGGCTATCGTCAACCTGTTTGTATTTGCCAAGGCCATAATCGCGCAGGTTTATAAAATTCACTTCAACCAGTTTCTTTTCAATTGCTCTTTTTACAATAGAATGCTGAAAAGGGCTTTCTAATAATCCGGGATGAAGCGTTATAATATCTATATGCATACAACAAAGGTAGCTTGTTTTATTATTTATGCGGAATCAAACCCCAAATACTACCTGGGCTAATTTAGTGGCTGATGATTACCTTTTGATTGCCTTCAGCCCCTCTGTCAGTTTTAATATGTATAAAGTAAATACCGTTAGGTACGTTAATACGTATTGTGCCTTTTTTACCTGCAATGGTTTCTTCGCTTACTTTTTGGCCCATGGTATTATAAATCTCGGTGTAAAAATGATTTACATAACCATAGTCATCATCTACGGCAACTGAAAATGTACCGGCATTTATACTTGGGTAAACCAATGTACTTAATGAATAGCTTATTTCGTTTATACCTGTTACGCAACTTTGTAGCGGAGGAGTAATGCTAACAAATGTTGGGCTAACGGTTACTATACGGTAACAACCATTAAAGGCTGCACCTGTTTGCACATAGCGTGTGCCACAACTATCACAGTTTTCACTTATCATATTACCGTTTACATCAGTCACCACATTTTGGTGCTGATGCCCGGCCAATACCATATCTACTTTGTTCGAATCGCAAATGTTTAAGAATGTAGTTCTGTTGTTTGCCAAAGAACCTGCTGCAGGGTCTAAAATAGTTTGTGATGTATAGGGCGTTCCATCGCAATTTGTTCCGGCAAGGTTTTCAGGCGGATGGTGCATTACAATAATTTTTCTTTTGGTACTATTCAACGCCAGTTCTTTCCGTATCCAGGCGCATTGTGCATCTGTTAATCCTGAACCATCCGGTGTAAAAGGGTCAAGCTCGTTCCAATAAGGAATATCGTTACCCGAACGCATAAACAAGATCACTGAAATTTTGTCGGTAACAGCATAATCAGTATCAGGCCCGATGTATTGAGCATAGTTAGTTAAGTAATTACTCTGTGTTAAGCTGCCCGGGGGATAAAGTGTTGTATAGTAATCGTGATTACCTGGAGTGAAATAAATGGGTATTTTTTGAGCAGCATCGATGTGGTAAACACCTATTCCGGGGTTAGGCACTGAATCGGGATATAAGAACTGCGTTAGCACATGATACATGGGTGGGTTGCTGTTGCCTACGTTTGAAATATCTCCGGTTGCCACAATAAAAGCAGGTTTTGGGCTAAGGTTGTTAAACTCATTTAAATAACATTGGGCTATTTGGCCATTCAAATCGCAACTATTAACCAGCGATGACACACTTGAAACGTGGATATCTGAAATATGCACAAAGGAATATTGGGCAAAAGAAAAAGTTGCACTTATAAGTGTTGCGGTTATAAACAGATATTTTTTCATAGGAAATTAACCAAGGGGATTAATGTTGTAAATTTAGCAAAAAACGTAGCATTCTAGTATTAAGATGCGCCCTGAAGAATAATGGTGTGGTTGACTTGGTAATAATTTTATGATTGTATTTTTTACAAGAATTGATATTTATATTTTAATTACATTTAAGTTCTGATATTAGTAGTGATAATCAACCCAAAACGAAAAGCCATGAAAAATTCCTCCATCACAATCATCGCATGTTTATTTAGTGTTGCCACCTTTGCCCAGGCACCTGCAGTGGGGCCGGGTGTTCAGCCTCAGCAAATGCAACCTATGACACCTATGCCTGCTGTAGGCCCCGGAGCCAATCAGCAACAGACGCAGCCTATGCCTCAACCAGATCAGTATCAGCAGCAATATGATAACCCTCCTCAGCAAGATATACGCCATGAAAGAAATGAGAGTGGTAGGGATAAGATAGCCTATATTGATAATTATGGCCAACCTGCAACTACAACCGCCATACCTTATGCCGGAACATGCGATCCACAATGGTTAGCGCAATGGAGAAAGGAAAAAGCGGACGGGCGGTATGAAGAAGATGGCAGACTTTATCAAACATTTAGCTACATGGGTGCAAACGGATATACTTACCAGACCCGCATTGTCGCAACTGCTACCAACGACCCAATGAACCGTTTTACAGTGCGTTTTCAAAGCAAATTGGCCGGAGATAACAAAGATTACGGAAACGATAGGGACCACGGTAATAATGGATATGAAAGGGATCACGGTGATCATGGAAATGATGGAAGATTCAGGGATGACGGCTTTCAGGATGGCCGTGTAATTGTATTAGATTGGGACCGTAACCCTTGGACAGTAGATGTTTACTATTCAAACGATAAGGGTATTTACTTTGCGTTTACTCCGTACCACCAAGGATATTAATAACTCACAATTTAGTTTTTTCATGAAAAAAATACCCCTTTTACTCGTATTGGGGCTGGCTACTAGTGGGGCATATGCACAAAATAGCAGGCAGTTAGAAGATGCAAGAAGAGATTCTATAGCTCAGGCGAGTGCGCTGCGAAATTTGATCTCCCAGCAAAATAACCAAGCTGCACCTGCAACGTCTTCTCCCGGACCACAAACCACCCCGCCTTTAAGCCCACCAGCAAGTAATGGAACAAGATACCCGGATGAGTATAACGTGAGTGGGAAAAATGATTTGATCTATATCGATAATAACGGTCAGCAAGCACATGCTAAAATAAATACACCTAGTGCCACCGAAAATCCAATATGGTCAATAGCGCTGAGGCATAAACAGCCTACAGGCCAGTTTGTAGATTGGTTTACCTACAGGGGAGAAAACGGATCTAACTACGAAACCCGTGTGGTAACTACCTCAAGTAACGACCCGGATAAACGGATAGAAGTTCATTTTGAAAGCAGAAAGGTTGGTGGTGAGGAGTTTAAAAAGAGCCGTGTAGTAGTAATTGATTGGGATGGCAGTCCGTGGCTTGTTAAAGTTGAATTTTCGAACGAAAAGGGTGTTTATTTTAAGTTTAGCCCATTTCAACCCGAGCCAAAATAGCCTTCCAATAAGTAGCCTTTTTTTAGTACTTTTGCACACTTAAAATTGCATTCTCATGGAAGACATTCGTTACAACTGGACCAAAGAGCAAATAGCTGAGATATATAATACCCCATTATTAGAATTGGTTTACCGCGCAGCAACCATTCACCGTAAGTACCATAACCCGTCTGAAGTACAAATAAGCTCGCTTATCTCTATCAAGACAGGTGGTTGCCCTGAGGATTGTGCATATTGCCCACAGGCAGCCCGTTACAATACCGGTGTTAAGGTTCATAAGCTTATGAGTGTTGACGAAGTAAATGGTATTGCAGATAAAGCTCAAAGCATGGGTGCATCTCGCCTTTGTATGGGTGCAGCATGGAGAGAAGTACGTGATAACCGCGATTTCGACCAGGTGCTTGATATGGTAAAGGCAGTTAACGCCAAGGGTATGGAAGTTTGCGCTACCTTGGGTATGGTTACCCAGGAACAAGCTCAGAAACTGGCAGATGCAGGCTTATATGCATACAACCACAACGTTGATACATCGGAAGAGAATTACGAAAGTATTATAACTACCCGTAAGTACGAGGACCGTTTAAACACATTACACAATGTGCGTAAGGCAGGCCTTACTGTTTGCTCAGGTGGTATTATTGGCCTTGGCGAATCGGTTGAGGACCGTATTGGTATGCTCTTAACCTTATCGCATTTAAACCCACACCCGGAATCAGTGCCTATTAATGCATTAGTACCGGTAGAAGGTACACCATTGGGCGAAAGGCCATTGGTAGAATCGTGGGAGATGATACGCATGATTGCGACAGCACGTATAGTAATGGCAGATTCAGTAGTACGTCTTTCTGCTGGTCGTGTGCAAATGAACAGAGAAACACAGGCATTTTGCTTTATGGCAGGTGCTAATTCTATATTTATGGGCGAAAAACTTTTAACTACTCCAAATCCTGATGCGAATGAGGATATGAAGATGTTTGAGGTACTTGGCCTGAAGCCTCGTAAAGCTTTTCAATACGAAAAGCAAGAAAAGGTAGAGGCATAATTCTCTAATACTATAGTAAGAGTTATCCCATGAATAGCCGATCAATCCACTTACAAGGCTTAAATGGATTACGTGCTATTATGGTATTGGCAGTTGTTACATCTCACATTACTATTAATCTTCAAAAGTTTGGGTTAAACCCGAATGTTTTTGGAACGTTTAACGACGGCGAGCCTAAAGGCTTGCTCCTTGCAAACTTAGGCGTTAGTGCATTTTTTGCTTTAAGTGGCTTTCTTATAACGTATTTGTTGTTATTAGAGAAGAAAGAGAATGGAGGCGCCAAGATCAATGTCAAGTACTTTTATTTAAGAAGGATATTAAGGATATGGCCTTTATATTACTTGTATTTGGCAGTTTGCCTGTTGATTTTTTTAACAGATGGAACGCAATACAGCACGTCGCAAATATGTTTTTATTTATTCTTTTCTGCAAATATTCCGTTTATACTGTCTAATCCACTTGCACTTTTAACCCATTATTGGTCATTAGGTGTAGAGGAGCAATTTTATTTGTTTTGGCCATGGGTAGTGAGGCAAACAAATAAATGCTTGTTGCGCGGTTCAATAATAGCCTTGGTGTGTTTGCTGGTATTAAAGCTTGTATTCAGGTATTGGCTCCCGGGACAAGACGAGTCGTTGCCTTATAAAATTATTGATGTTACCAGGTTTCAGTGCATGTTGTCGGGCGTAATAGGCGCAATTTTATATACTAACCAAACTTCTCTTTTTCTTAAAGTTTGCAATAACAAAATAACACAGGCTATTTGCTGGGGAATATTGTTGTTTTACGGACTTAACTTCCATATTGCCTCTGTGCTCGATAGCGAGTTTGTGAGTATAGTAACCGTATTTTTAATTATAGGCCAAATAACAGTTAACAACAGGTTGGTGAATCTGGAGAATAAGCCAATCGATTTTATAGGTAAAATTTCTTATGGTATTTATATAATTCACCCTCTTATAATAAGGATCTTCATAGAATTGTACCGGCATAATATTGTAACAAGTCAGCTAAATTACTTTGTACTTTATACGACTATACCAATTATAACAGTTGGAGTTTCATGGGTGTCATATCAGTTTTTCGAAAAAAAATTCCTGACCTTAAAAACTAAATACGCAATTATACCTTCAGTTAGTTCAAAGAATTAGAAGCGTGATAAATTATACAACTGAAATATTAAAATTCAAAGAGCAAGGCGAAAAGACCGGCTGGACCTATATTGAGGTTCCTGCTAAATATGCCCAGCAATTAAAGCCTGGTTGTAAAGTTTCATTCCGTGTAAAGGGCAAGTTAGATAACCACCCAATAAAGCAAGTTGCATTGCTGCCTATGGGCGAAGGTGATTTCATTATTCCTCTTAATGCTACAATACGCAAAGGAATAAAGAAGATGAAAGGCGCCATGCTGAAGGTACAGCTTGAAGAAGATAAAAGTGACTTTGCTTTTAACCAGGATTTTTTGGCTTGCCTCGAAGATGTTCCTGAGGCACAGAAATTCTTTAAATCGCAACCGGGCTCACATCAAAAGTATTTCTCAAAATGGATAGATAGCGCTAAAACGGATGCTACCAAGGCCAAACGTATTGCTATGGCGGTTAATGCCTTAGCAAGAAAACTGAACTACGCTGAGATGTTGCGAGAGCAGAAAAAGAACCGAATATAGCGGCTTATCCTAAATCTTTCCCATTGGGAAGGATTTAATAGCAAAGGAACAATGTGTTCTTATCTCCTTCACTAATGGGGAAGGTCGGGTTGGGGCTTCTGTTTCCTTCTAACATACAGCACCACTGTTGCAATAATATTTATTCCGATTAAGGTAAGTGGGTAAAGTGACGTTACAATTGTATATTCCTTCAATGCAAGCATGGTGAACAACCCTGAAATAGAGAAGAACGCGAACATGGTAATAGTTTCAGAATAAGGTTCGAGATAAGACTTGCGCAGGGTAGGGAGGAAGCCCACAAAATCGATTGCTGAAATAAGGAAGATAGATAACAGTGGGTCTTTCATTAAAATGTAAACCACTATAGATGCCAAAGCGCCCAGTAAACAAAACAGATCGAAACTGTTTATATTCTTAGTGCCGTATTTAAGGCAGAGTATTGCCGTATAGGCACAAAGTACAGAACCAGTTGCGAGTGCAAGTACTCCTATACCTGCACCATTCTTGAACATAGCCACAACACCTGTTACTTGCAGGATAGTCCAGATGATCCAAGTATAAATATGCGGTGTAGTCTTTCTTTTAAAAATATCCCGTATGTAGGGAACAAAACAACCTGTACCTATAAGTGATGCTGTTATGCCGCAGACGGTCTTAAAGTCTATATTCATTATGGAATTAATTGGGTGAAGATAATGTTAAATAGCTTAATCGGATGAGATGCCTCACCTCTCTGGCGGTTCGGCATGGCAGGTATTATTTATATAAGGAGAAGGGGGCAGCGGCGAAGCCGCTGCCCCCTTCTTTCTCATTCAAAAACTTGTCATTCCGAACGAAGTGAGGAATCTATTTAAAATTGGTGCTCTACCAGATAAGCGCTCTTAAGCTATCGGGCCTGTACATAGCATCGCCCGGCTTAACGTTAAACGCAGTGTAAAATTCATTCATATTAGATAACGGACCTAATACCCTGAACTTACCCGGTGAGTGAGGGTCGGTATTAACTGCTTGCCTGCTGTAGGCAGGACGTACGTTCTGTCTCCACACTTGTGCAAACGAAATAAAGAAACGTTGTTCAGGTGTAAAGCCTTCAACTATTCCTTCAGGATGTTTCTTTAAGTCATTTTCCATTGCCTGGTATGCAATAGTAATACCACCTAAGTCGGCAGTGTTTTCGCCAATGGTAAGCTTACCCTTTACGTGAACCGAGTCTACCACAAAATCATCGAACTGACGGATAACAATACCCAACTTGCTAAAGTAGTGCGCTGAGTCAGCATCGGTCCACCATTTGCGCATGTTGCCATCGCCATCGTATTGGTTACCCTGGTCATCAAAACCGTGGGTAAGTTCGTGGCCAATAACAGCACCAATACCACCGTAGTTCATAGCATCATCTCTGTCAGCTTCAAAGAATGGGAATTCTAATATGCCTGCAGGAAAACAAATTTCATTTAAGGTAGGCTCGTAATATGCATTAACAGTCTGTGGGCTCATTCCCCATTCAGTTCTGTCAACCGGTTTACCCAGTTTGTTCATATCGTAATTAAACTTGTATTCACTAACTCGGAATGCATTAAGCGCATACGCATCGTTCTTAATTTCAAGTTTTGAGTAGTCTCTCCACTTGTCAGGGTAGCAAAGTTTCAGAGTGATCTTATCTAATTTTGCAAGAGCTGCCTTCTTTGTTTCAGCGCTCATCCAGGTAAGGTTATTAATGCGCTCTTTGTAAGCAGCAATAATGTTGGTTACCATAGTGTGTACCTTTTCTTTGGTCTCAGCATTAAAGTATTTGTCAACGTAAAGTTGGCCAACCAATTCGCCCATAGCAGCATTGGTAGCTTCTACCGAACGTTTCCACCTTGGCTTCATAACCTTGGTACCGCTCATGGTTTTACCCCAGAAGTTGAAGTTGATATCAGAAATTTTATCGCTCAATGCATAACGAACTGGGCCCGATGCAATAAGGTGAGCGCGTAAATAAGTTTTCCATTCGTCGATAGAATACGATTTTGCAATTGCATTCACATTCTTTAAAAATTCAGGTTGTGCTACAATAACAGTGTCAACCGATTTTAAACCGAAAGCATTCAGGCAGGTTGTCCAGTCAATTGCCGGAGTTGAACTTACAACATCAGCAAAAACAAGTTTGTTGTAGGTAGCATGTACGTTCCTGGTCTCAATTTGCGACATAGCCGATTGAGCCATGTTGGTTTCCATTTCTAATACCTTCTTAGCATCTGCTTCAGCAGTTTCAGGCTTTTCGCCAAACTCGGTATACAATTGGGTAAGGTATTCAACATACTTAGCGCGGATATTACGCATACGTGCAGTAGTATCAACATAATAGTCTTTAGATGGAAGTAACATACCACCCTGAGAGATACCAAAAATTTCTTTCGAGCTTATTTTATCATCTGGTCCAACTCCCACACGGAACATTACGTTCGCACCCATGGTCATAAGCTTAGCCGATTCTGCCCATAACGATTTGCTATCACTTATAGCATTGATACGTGAAAGTTCATCGTTTAATGGAGTAACACCATCTTTGTTCAGCTTAGCTGAATCTAAAGCCAGGGCATAAAAATCACCTATCTTTTGTTGGGTACTGCCTGCCGCATTATCCTTCTTGGCAGATACTTCTTCAAGTATTTTATGTACACGCGCTATGTTAGTATCGTTAGCAATGTTAAAGCTACCCCATCTTGCTTCAGCAGCAGGTACAGGATTGTTCTTCATCCAGTTACCATTTACATATTCAAAAAAATCGTTACCCGGTTTTACCGTTGTGTCAAAATTGGCAAGGTTAATTTCGTTGGTGTTAACTACAGGGCCACTGTGGCATGAAATTAAAACAACAGATACTCCTGCGATCAGGAATACAAAGGAATAGAATACTTTTTTCATGATATTGATTTTTGTTAGAATATGGGGTTGCCCAGGTTAAAATAATTTTTCTTCTTCCAGGAAGTGGGTATTGTAATCGCCTTTCAGGAACCTTGGATTTTCCATTAACTTTAAATGGAAAGGTATCGTGGTCTTGATTCCTTCAATTACAAACTCTTCTAAGGCACGTTTCATTTTAGCTATCACTTCTTCGCGTGTTTGTGCCACGGTAATAAGCTTGGCTATCATCGAATCGTAGTTTGGCGGAATAGAATAACCAGCGTAAACGTGTGTGTCTACACGTATTCCATGGCCACCGGGAACGTGGAAGTTCAAAATTTTACCCGGGCTAGGCCTGAAATTGTTTTCAGGATCCTCAGCATTGATACGGCATTCCATAGCATGCAACTGAGGGAAATAATTTTTGCCCGATATTTTAACACCCGCAGCAATTTTAATTTGCTCGGCAATAAGGTCGTAGTTAATTACTTCTTCTGTAATAGGATGTTCCACCTGTATACGGGTGTTCATCTCCATAAAGTAGAAGTTGCGGTGCTTGTCTACCAAAAACTCAACTGTGCCAACACCTTCGTAACGTACGGCTTCAGCAGCTTTAATAGCAGCCTTACCCATTTTGTCACGTAGCTTGTCTGTCATAAAAGGAGACGGAGTTTCTTCAACTAGCTTTTGGTGCCTGCGCTGTATAGAACAATCTCTTTCAGAAAGATGGCAAGCTCTGCCATATTGGTCACCCGCTACCTGTATTTCAATGTGGCGGGGTTCTTCCAGAAATTTTTCCATATACATGCCGTCGTTACCAAAAGAAGCCAAAGCCTCCTGGCGTGCCGATTCCCATGCATGTGGTAATTCATCTTCTTTCCAAATAACGCGCATCCCCTTACCACCACCACCGGCGGTAGCTTTCATCATTACGGGGTAGCCAATTTTCTTGGCCACTTTTTTAGCGTCTTCTAAATCTTTCAATAAACCATCAGAACCGGGTACCACAGGTACACCCGCTTTCTTCATGGTTTCTTTAGCAGTCGATTTATCACCCATAGCCTCTATCATAGCAGGGGATGCACCGATGAATTTTATTTTATGTTCTTCGCAAATGTGCGAGAACTTAGCATTTTCTGAAAGGAAACCATAACCCGGATGTATAGCATCGGAGTTGGTTATTTCAGCAGCCGAAATAATATTAGGGATCTTGAGATAAGAATCTTTGCTGGGCGGAGGGCCAATACATACAGCTTCATCTGCAAAGCGCACGTGAAGACTGTCTTTATCTGCTGTAGAATAAACCGCTACGCTCTTTATTCCCATTTCCTTACAGGTGCGTATTACACGCATAGCTATCTCACCCCTATTTGCAATAAGTATTTTTTTAAACATTCCGTTGCCAGGTTTTAAAATAGTGCCCTCTTTACGGGGTAGTACCTTTATCTTTCTTGCCACAATTAACTAGGGTCTATTAGTAATAAGGTCTGATCGTATTCAACCGGTGATGCATCATTAGCAACTACCTTTACAACAGTGCCCGATACTTCAGCTTCAATTTCATTGAAAAGTTTCATAGCTTCAATAATGCAAATTACTTTGCCTTTCTCAATCTTGTCGCCTACGTTTACAAAAGCAGGCTTATCTGGTGACGAGGAACGGTAGAAAGTACCGATCATTGGAGATTTAATAGCTACATACTTCGAATCATCTGACTTAGCAGGTGCGGCAGGGGGCGCAGCAGCTACCGGAGCAGCAGGGGCAGGTGCAGCAGCAGGAGCGGCAGCTACCGGAGCCGGAGCGGCCATCATAACAGGTACTTGTTGTACTTGAGCGTCGCCACCGTTCTTCGATGTTTTAATAATAAGTTTAATGTCTTTAGTTTCCAGCTCAACTTCCGAAACGTTGGCTTTCGCAACAAAACGAATAAGCTCTTCTACTTCTTTAATGTTCATAACCGGGTCATTTAAGGGTTCGTAATAACAAATATAAAATCTTACTAAAAACTACAGTTCTGTTTGTTAAGCAAATATAAAAAAATAGGGCTATTAGTTGTTAATTGCCCACTTAAGGTAAATAGCTCCCCAGGTAAATCCTCCGCCAAAAGCTGATAATATTAGGTTGTCGCCTTTTTTCAATTGTTTTTCATAATCCCACAAGCACAGCGGAATTGTTCCTGAAGTAGTATTGCCATACTTATGTATGTTCAGCATTACCTTGCTTTCAGGTAAGTCCATACGCCTTGCTACTGCTTCAATAATACGTTTGTTGGCCTGGTGAGGCACTAACCATGCAATAGTATCAGCCGATAAGTTGTTACGCTTCATCACCTCATACGATACATCGGCCATTTGTTTTACCGCTACTTTAAATACCGCTTGCCCTTCCTGGTAAACAAAGTGTTCTTTCTTTTCAACCGATTCAATGCTTGGTGGTTTTACGGAGCCGCCTGCTTTTTGGAACAAATGAACTCTTCCACTACCATCTACCTGGTGTTTAAAATCGAGTATGCCAAATCCTTCGGTGTTGGGTTCTAATAATACTGCGCCAGCGCCATCGCCAAAAATTACGCAGGTGGTGCGGTCGTTATAATCAATAATAGATGACATTTTATCTACGCCTACCACAACTACTTTTTTATGCGCGCCGCTTTGTATGAATTGTGCAGCGGTAGTAAGGGCATATATAAAGCCTGAGCAAGCTGCATTAACATCAAAGCTCCAGGCATTTTTTGCACCCACTTTATCTGATATAACATTTGCAGTAGCCGGAAAAATATAATCTCCGGTAACAGTTGCCACAATAAGTAAGTCGATTTCTTCGGGCGATATGCCACGTTTTTTGCAAAGGCCTTTTACAGCTTCAGCGCCCATAACTGATGCGCCTTGTTCTTTGCCTTTTAATATTCTGCGTTCGCTAATACCGGTGCGCGATGTTATCCACTCGTCGCTGGTTTCTACCATTTGTGCAAGTTCCTTGTTGGTTAACACATAGTCAGGCAGGTAGCCCTGAACAGCGGTAATTGCAGCAGTAATGGCCATATTAACTAAGGATTAAATGCTTTTTTTATTTTTTCGGCAACACCTGCTTCAGCCATATCGCGTGTAAGCAATATCATATTCTTGGTAGCTTCTTCGTTAGAGATGCCATGGCCTATAATAACGGTGGAGTTGATACCCAGTATTGGTGTGCCTCCATAAATTTCATAATTGAACCTATCGAAAAACGGATCTGATATTTTCCTCTTACGGGCCATTTTATAAAATGCTTCAGCCTCTTTCAATACTACGTTTCCTACAAACCCTTCGCAAACTACCACATCAGCCGATCCTTTATCGAACAGGTTCCTTGCTTCAATGTTGCCCACAAAATTTATTTGTTTCATTTCCTTCATCAACTCGTGGGTGGCTTGTGAAACCAGGTTACCTTTTTCCTCTTCCTCTCCAATATTAAGCAGAGCTACTTTAGGGTCTTCGATTTTGTAAATGTATTTCGAATACATTTTACCTAATACAGCAAACTGGCAAAGCACTTCGGGCCGGCAGTCGGCATTACTGCCAACATCAAGCAAAACACCTACGGTGCCATCTTCTTTAGGAACTATAGATGCAATGCAAGGGCGTTGAACGCCTTCGATAGCTTTAACGCTATACAGTGAACCTACCAGCATTGCACCGGTATTGCCATTGCTGGCAAAACCATCCAGTTCTTTGTTCTTTAGCATTTGAAAACCGAGCCCAATACTTGAATTGGGTTTATTGTTAATGGCCCTGAGCGGAGATTCAGCCATTTCAATAACTTCGGTTGTGTGCACAATATCAAAGTCCGATTCGTTCACTTTGTGCTCGTGCAGCAAAGGAACTATCTTATCCCGGTCGCCTATAAGAACGAGCCTAACACTTGCAGGCAAGCTGCGAAGTGCCAATACGGCTCCTCCGACTGTAGTTTTAGGGGCGTAATCGCCGCCCATTATATCCAGCCCTATTCTCATAAGCCAAGGGTTGAGCTTATTGAAAATCTAATCATAAAGTGTTGCAAATTATGCAGAAACACTCTTTTCTATAGCCTGTTTTCCTTTGTAAAAACCGCACTCTGGGCATACGCGGTGGCTAAGCACCGGTGCACCGCAGTTGCTGCAGGTTGACAATGTAGACGCAACCGCTTTGTAGTTGGTTCTGCGCTTTCTTCCACGGCTTTTCGAGTGTCTTCGTTTCGGGTGTGGCATAGTTGTTTGTTTTTAATTAATTGTTTGGTTTTTCTGTGTGTGAAGAATGCATACCGCCATTTGACATGTATTGTTCTTCATTGCTCTTTTTTACTTCTAGCTTCTTTAATTTCTTTAATATTTCTGCATTACAAAGGCTGTTACCTTCCCTGTCGTTACCATGTATGCGCTGCATTGGCAGCGATAATACAACATATTGATAAACAAAAGGTGCAATATCTATATCTTTTTCACCGCTCGTAAGCGAAACCATTTCATCGTCTTCGTTATGTTCCTTACTATCGGTCTTTACAATCAGTTGGCGTTCAAGGTGTATGTTTTGTTTAAAATCATCTCCGCAACGGTCGCAGGTAACGGTTACTGTCCCTTCAATGTTAAAGTGGAACATCATTATAGGCGAGTTCTTGGTAAACGTTACAATAGCCTTTAAATCTGCTTCATGTATATCATCAAAGTTGTTTTCACGGAATAGCTCCCCTTCTATTGTAAACAGAAAGCTATAGTCCCCGTTTTTAAGAGGGGCTAATGAAATTATACATGCGGTATCTTTGACTCTCACTTTTTTTGCGAAAAAACGGTGCAAAAGTAAGATTTTATTTTGATTTAAGACACATTTCCTTAAATCAGTGTTTCCCTAAAGAAATTCATGTATTCATCGGCCTTTTTATGCTTGAAAAGCAGGCGGAAGTTCTTTTGGGATATATAGAAGTGCTGATAGGAGTCGGGCGATAGGGTTTTAAACAGGGCAGGGGTACCGTTTATGAAGTTGTAATAGTTTTTAGCCTTATCCGGGCTGTTAAAGGTCTTCATAATAACCATTAACTGGTTGGGGTTCAAGAATATTTGGTCAGATGTAAGGTTGTCCTGGCTAAAGGTTTTGGCGTTCATATCGGTAATGCCCGACACCATAGTGCTGATCTTTTGCGATTCCTTATTATCTACCAGCAACACCCACAGGTAAATACTATCCTTATCTTGTGAGTAAGTTACTCTGTTTGTGTCAATTACGGGCTTTTCTGCCGGTTTCTTGTTCAGGTAATCTAATATAGACTGGGCCAACTGTTTAACCGAATCTTTAGGATAAAGTACGGTAACCTTATTCAGGGCATTCTTATACGCATCAAGCCCTTGGGTAGCACCTATAGCAACCGCTTTTAAAAAGGCAAACTTTGGAGTGTACTCGTTATCGGCATACGTAGAGTCGGCTTGTTGGGCGTTCATTAATACCTGTGCGTAGTTTTCAGCATTATACGCTTGCATGGTAGCAGTATATAGTTTTAATATTTCCTGGTGGGTTGCCTCACGTTGGTGGGCATATTTATCAGGATTGGTTATTAAAAGAGCATATTGCGAATCAGGGTATTTGGTAAGCAACAGGTTTTTGTAATAATCTCTGCGCTCATCATTGTGCATCTTATCATATATAATATAGAGCTCGTAATACACCAGCAGTTTGTATTTGTTTTCAGGAAAACGGCTGGTCAAATCTTCAAACTCGGCAGAAGATTTATGGTAGTTATGCAGGTATTCTTTATAAATGGCTCCTGCATTATAATAAGCATCTATCACACTATCGGTCGATTTTTTCATAGCCACATCGGTCAGCGGAAGGTGCTTTAAGTAATAGGCTTCGTTGTACTTATCATTAGCCGAATCTTTAGCTGCCTTCGCATCTTTTTTAGCTTTCGTCGAATCAGCCCCACCGCTTGCATCCGCAGTTATGGTGCCAACAGCATTTGCGTTAATGGTCTTTTTGCTTCGGCGCCAATCATCTTCTAAAATACGGTTACCCCATGTTTTTACAAACTCGGTAATACCCTGCTGTAAGGATGCAGGATTGTAAAAATACCACTTGCCATTAGCCAAAGCAGGCCCCTGGTTAACGTTGGTGGTACCATTTTGCGCCGCTAATGCCGAATCTTGTTTCTTTTGCTTAGCATCCGCTTCAGCTTTCTTTTCGCCTGCAATCATATCGTTAATAAATTTATCACGATCTGGCTTGCTCATTTTTGCAATCCGCTGCACGCTATCCTGGTAGGCAATAATATCGAGGTAGGTAACCAATTTTTGTAAGTGTTCTTTTTTAGCTACAATTGAATCACGCCCTCTGAAGGTTTTAGGTAATGATGTAAGAGTACTGTCGAAGTATTTTTTCGAACGCACATATTCTTCAACATCAAAATTATAGTCGGCCAGGTTTAAATAAGAGATTGCTTTTTGCGTGGCATTTGTGGTACTAACCCTTACCGATTTATTTAAGTCTTTAATATATAGTGGTGTGTCTTTTTCTTTCGCTGCAATTTGTGCTAATGCAAAGTATATCTGATCGCGTTCATCTACATACTTGGTAGGCTTTAACATCTTTATCAGTTCTGCCTTTACTTTTTGGTTCTCTTTATCGCCCCCCATAAATAACATAGCCCTGAAAATGGTCGCTTCAAATTCAAGCTCAGGGAGGGGGTGGTTCGTTAGGGTGAGGCTGTAATATTTATAAGCCTTAGCGTTTTCGCCTTCTTTCGATGCCAATTGACCTAATATAAAATAGTATCGTGCATTTACCTGTTTCTTCTTTTCTGTTTTAACTGTTTTCTCTAACCATTTTTGTACATCTTCCCATTGGCCAATACGTTCGTAATAGTCAGCAATGGTAGCATAAAGTAAAGGATACAGCCTTTTTGATAATTCTTTGTTATTCTTTAAATAGTCAATAATTTCTTCTGATTTAGAAACGGCTCCCATTTGGTTAAATGCCCTTGCCTGCCATATCATAGCTTCATAACGCATATCGGTCTTGCGATATTCACGTGATGCATAATCGAGTTCATCAATACTGGCTATGTATTCGTTCTTATAAAGATTGGCCTGCGCCATTAGTAAGTAACAATATTTGGTGTACTTATTAGCGTCGGCAATTTCGTGGTGAGCCTTATCGGTAATAGTGTGGTTCTCTATCATCAACTGGCATTTTTTAATGGCCCTGTCCATTTGCGGGAATATGCTTTGCACCTCGTTCGATTCAGCATAAATAAACACGGGCAGAATATCGGTGTAGTCGTCTTTGTGGGTAGAGTTTAGTTTATCTATCCCCTCGTTAAAGGACATTTTACCCCAAAAATACCCATTGAAATGCGTGCAGGTGGTATGGAACTTACGTATAAGCCAGGTGTTCTTTTCTGTTGTGCATGAGTGCAATAGCACCAACAGGCAAAGTAAAAGGACTGTATTTGATATTTTTCGGATGAAGGTCAAGTACTTAACGATTAAGCTACTAATAACTGAATTTTTAAGAAAATAGTGTGTAAAAATAAGAATTTGGGGCTTAGAATGAGGGGTAGTATATAATGGGGACAATTAACTATAGGGTGATATTATGACTATAATATCCATTTCTGAGGTTTTTTGCCTCTCTAAATCTCTTATTAAGGCAGCTTTATTAGAGATAAAGTCTGCTTTATCGTAAATAAATATAACAAGGGTTTTACAATTTCCGTGTGATTTATACTTCCCAATGTCTATAAGCAATTGTTCACCTAATTCTTTGTCTTTAAGTTTATCACTAGCCATTTTGACTTCTATGCCAATATTTTCATTCTTTAGTATGAAATCTATTTTGGTATTGCTTCCAGCATTACTCATATTAAAGTCCTCCCTTCTAACGTCTTCGAAATTTAACTGTAAGTAAGAATGAAGAATATCTTGAACATCATATTCGTCATTAACTTCTATTATAGACCTCTTATCTCTTCGTTCACGCAGTTTAATCGCTGCTTTATGAAAATTCTTTAGCATTCTCTCGAGATCATGTAAAGCATCATTTGAACCAATTATATTTTCATTTGTATCATTTCCTTGAGGTTCATTTGAAATAATAGTAACCTTAAATTCATTTATATCTTTTCCGCAACCTGGCAGTGTTTCAAACCTAATTAGTTTTTTTTCTTCTAGCTCTTGGAGGTATTCTTTTAATTGTGTTTCTGAATGTATATATTCTTCTATATCATTGGGTCTCAAGAGAATTACATATGATTGGAGTTTTTTCGATAATTCAGTAAACCACCGCCAAAAGGTATCGATTTTTTCCCATTTCTTGTCTTTGCGAAGTATCCAATCACTAAATATTCTCTCGGCTAGGTGATCCTTTTGAATATTAATCCTTACGTCAAAAAAATGAGAGTTGTAATGATTGTAAAGTGGCCAGGAGTTAAAGTTGCTATCATCAATAGCAGCAATGGAAATCATTTCGCTATATTTTTTCCATCCGAAATTAATTTGAGCTTCCATAGCTATAGTTAGTAATGTGCCATAAGCATTGTTACTATCTGAATTTTTGCTTTTTACAAAAATCCAATAATCAACTTCTGTTTCATTGCGTTCTTTTTTGATTGTTGGTCTTATATTGAAAATGAACGAGCTATTAGCCTGGTTATTATTATCTAATCTTTCATATGTTGTAGTAGCGAACCCTTTGTTTGAGAAGTAGTGCGATAATCTATTTATAAGTATATGGTCATCTTCAACCCCAATAATAGAGATTCTTGGTTTTTGGAGATTGCTATTTTCGGAGAATATGCTTTTGGGGCGTGTAGAAATCAGCTCTTCGATTTTGGAAACTCCTTCTTTGCTTATCTTAAATTTATTATTGTCTATTATTTTTATATAGTTTTTGAATTCTAACCTTTCAAATATTCTCCGAAATTCATCTTCATCTTTCGCATTCACAATCCAGGTCTCTTTGGGGTCGAAGCTGAATTCAATGTTTTGATTACCGCCATTATGATATATCCATTCAAGATAAAGTAAGACTCTTTTTTCAAAGTCTTCATTCTTCGGATAATTGGTAATTCTTATAAACCTTTCTACTAATTCCTTTGTTATGAAACAATCTTTATCGAAAGGCCACTCTTTTCTATAAAGTAATGATTTTAATACTTTCTTATAATCTGGGAATAGACCAGTATCATTTGGAAATTTTAGAAGAAAAGTTTGAGAATTGTAAACAACCTCGTATTGGAAGCCACCTTCAATGTCTGAATATTTCTGAATAGGCAGATCAGTTAATATGCAAGCATCTATTGCCATATTGATATTAAATTTTACAACGGAATATTTCCGTGCTTCTTCCTTGGCAGTTTATCTACCTTGTTCTTAAGCATATCGAAAGCTTTAATAAGCTTGCTGCGGGTATCTTCCGGTAATATAACTTCATCAACATAACCCCGTTCTGCAGCACGGTATGGGTTGGCAAAGTGACCGATATAGTCTTCTTCTTTTTCTTTCAACTTAGCAGCAGGGTCTTTGGCTTCTGTAATTTCTTTTTTAAAGATGATCTCAGCAGCGCCACGTGCACCCATAACTGCAATTTCGGCAGTTGGCCAAGCGTAGTTCATATCGGCGCCAATGTGTTTCGAGTTCATTACGTCGTAAGCGCCTCCGTATGCTTTACGTGTAATAACCGTAATACGCGGTACGGTTGCTTCGCAAAAAGCGTAAAGCAATTTTGCACCGTTCGAAATAATACCGTTCCACTCCTGGTCGGTGCCCGGTAAAAAGCCCGGTACATCTTCAAATACTAATAAAGGAATATTGAAGGCATCGCAGAAACGTACAAAACGTGCTGCTTTTAATGACGACTTAATGTCTAACACACCTGCAAGGAAAGCAGGTTGGTTAGCTACAATGCCAATGCTTTTACCTGCCAAGCGGGCAAAGCCCACCAACATGTTTTCGGCATAGTTCTTATGTACTTCAAAAAACGAATCGGTATCAACCACTTCGTTAATTACCTCCCTCATATCGTAAGGTTGGTTAGGGTTGGCAGGTATAATGTTATTTAAGCCTTTGCGTTTTTCGTCTCCCGGTTCATATGGTACCGATGGAGCATCTTCTTCGCAGTTTTGCGGTACGTAACTGAGCAATTGCTTAATATAATTCAAACATTCAACGCCATTGGCGCAGCTAAAATGTGCCACACCCGATTTTGATGAATGGGTAGAAGCACCGCCTAATTCTTCTGAGGTTACTTCTTCATGCGTTACTGTTTTAACCACGTTAGGACCGGTAACAAACATATACGAAGTGTTCTCTACCATTAATATAAAGTCGGTAATGGCGGGTGAATAAACTGCACCACCTGCGCAGGGGCCCATAATGGCCGATATTTGAGGTATTACACCCGATGCTAATGTATTGCGATAAAAAATATCGGCATAGCCGCCAAGCGATACTACACCTTCTTGTATACGTGCTCCGCCAGAGTCGTTAAGGCCCACAACCGGTGCGCCATTCTTCATGGCAAGGTCCATAATACGGCATATTTTTTCGGCATGAGATTCTGATAATGAACCACCGAAAACTGTAAAGTCCTGTGCAAAAACATAAACCAGGCGGCCGTTAACTTTACCGTAACCGGTTATAACGCCATCGCCCAAATATTTTTCACGTTCCATACCAAATTCGGTAGAGCGGTGGGTAACAAACATGCCAATTTCTTCAAAGGTACCTTCATCTATAAAAAGGTTAACACGCTCGCGTGCAGTAAGTTTTCCTTTTTTATGTTGAGAATCGATACGTACCTGCCCACCGCCAAGGTGCGATAGGGCTATCTTTTCATTGAGTTCGTTTATCTTATTATCCATAGAATGAGAGTATTTAAATACAAATATCGAATGCCGAATAATGAATACTGAATGCCGAAATAAGAACAATTGAAGTTTTGTTTTTTACTTCAGTACTGGATATTCCTTGTTCGATATTCATTATTTGATTTTAGTATGACAGTTTGCAAAGTTAAAAGGAGAAATGGATTAGCGAAATATGGACTGAAATTAATATGGAATTGATTTTTTAATGCTTAAAAATTCGTAGCTTTCGGAATTATTGCTTAAGCATTTTACTATGAACCCCATGCCAATGAAAAAACTACCATTCATGCTTTGCCTGTTATTTAGTGCAGGTACGGTAATGGCACAAATGGCAACTTCTTCAACTCCACCAACTAATAGTGCTGCAACACCACAAAAAAGCGGTGTGCGAATTGTACCACACGACACTTTAGTTAAACCTAACGGTGGCGATACCATTATGGGTATACCTTATTTTATACGTATTGGCGAAGGAACAGGAGGAGTAAAGATAGGTGTGTCGACCATTGATGATGTTACCAGGCTTTTTGGAGATACAAAGATTACTCTTGAAAAATCGAAGCGCGGCGGACAAGAGTACACCGAACGCGCGTTGAATTATAAAAAGAAGGGACTGAAATTTTTTGCATTGAACGATGCTTCGAATATTATTTATTCCATTGAAGTATCGATGAAAGGGGCACGTACCGAAAAGGATATTTTAATTGGCACCAGCACACAAGATGATGTGTTGCATGCATACGGAGAGCCATCGTACCGTTCGCCCGAAAGCCTTGATTATGATGGACAAGGCGTGGTGTTTCAGTTTAGTAATGGCTTACTTAGTAAAGTATTGCTGATTAAGAAAACATAAAACCTGAAATCACCCTGTGTCATCTCTATCAAATAGAGAGGGGTGAATAAAAAGTAAATGATAACTACAAATAATATAAACTGCTAAAGTACTTTTCCCTTCTCTATTTTTAGAGAAGGGTTGGGAATGAGTAATAGAACATGGAAACAGCAACCATTAACCCGGCTATACACGAAAGCTGGAAGAAAGAACTAAGTGATGAATTTGCCAAGCCTTACTTTGCACAACTGAAACAGTTTTTGATTGAGGAAAGGCAAAAGCATACAATATATCCTCCCGGTAAGCTTATGTTCTCTGCATTTAACCATACGCACTTTAATAATGTAAAGGTTGTGATATTGGGGCAAGATCCTTATCATGGTCCCGGACAAGCCAACGGGCTTTGCTTCTCTGTAAGTGACGGAATAAAGATGCCGCCCTCACTGGTGAATATTTTTAAAGAAATAAATAGTGACCTCGGATACCCAATACCAACATCAGGCAACTTAGAGCGTTGGGCCGACCAGGGCGTGTTGCTGCTCAATGCTATGCTAAGTGTAAGAGCTAACGAGCCGGGATCGCACCAAGGAAAAGGATGGGAACAATTTACCGATAGCGTTATACAACATATATCGAAAGATAAGAGCGGAGTAGTGTTTTTGCTTTGGGGTAGGTATGCACAAGCTAAAGAAGCATTGATTGACGCAAGCAAACATCATATTTTAAAAGCAGCGCATCCATCACCTTTTTCGGCCTATAATGGGTTTATGGGCTGCAAGCATTTTTCGAAAGCAAATGAATTGCTAAGTAAGCAAGGGCTTAAGGAAATAGATTGGCACTAATAGTTCCCACCACTAAGACGCTAAGAACGCGAAGTTTCACTGAGATTCAGTTGTTTCTTGTTGAGCATGATTCAAGTCATGGCGGACATATTCACTTATAGCTTACATTTGATTCATCAAATTCAATAATTGAAAAGCCTAGTATCTATACTATTATTGTTTGCCTTTATAACGGTAAACTTTAGCAAGGTTATACTTGTTGGCTATTACGAGTTGAATAAAAAGCAAATTACCGAACAGTTTTGCGTGAATAAAGACAAGCCACAACTGCATTGTTGCGGTAAGTGTATGCTAAAGAAAAAATTAGCCGAACAGGAAGCCGAACAAAAATCGCCTGCTGTACCCGATATTAAAAATGAAATTCAATTGTTCGGTTCGCCGATTGCCATATACATTAATAATGGAGCAGGTGCATTTATAAATATAAGTTCTCCTTATAACAAGTCACTCCAACTGGGAGTTAATGGCTCTGTGTTCCGCCCGCCATGCGCATAGTTTTTAATTAATATGTCACCTGCAAATGCAGCGTGATGTGATTTTATTTTAATTAAGAACGTATAAAATTTATTTTATGAAAAACGTTATTACGTTAGTTTCATTATTTCTATTATTCGGTACTGCTGCATTTGCTCAATCATTGAGCGGTACTGTTGTCGATTCAGCAGGAGGGCAAGGAATACCGGGAGCCATTGTTTATTTTCCTGAACTTAAAATTGGTACTACTACCGACTCGGCAGGCAATTTTAAAATGACTTCGATGCCAAGTGGTACCTACGAAATGAAAGTGAAGATATTAGGATATTCCACTTTGACCCAGCAAGTAACTATAAAGGATAATTCAACCTGCACCTGCAATTGCAAAATGGGGGCTTCTTGCTGTTCATCAAACGAGGTAGTAATTACAGCATTGGGTAATATTACCAATACGCAGCGCTCGCCTATGCCTGTAGATATAGTAACACACGATATGCTGTTGCAAAGCACATCGAGTACGGTTATTGATGCCATATCAACCCAGCCCGGTGTAAACATGACTACTGAAGGCCCCGGTACTACAAAGCCCCAAATTAATGGGTTAGGATTTGACCGTGTGTTGGTGTTAACAGACGGATTGAGGCAAGAAGATTTTCAATGGGGAGATGACCATGGAATTTTAATAGATCCTTATGCTATTTATGATGCAGAAATTATTCGTGGACCTGCGTCTTTACAATATGGTGCAAGCGCTGAAGCCGGTGTTATAAGTTTTAAAACTCAGCCTTTTGCCGAAAATGGTACTACACAAGGTAGTGTACTTACAGAGTATCAAACCAACAATGGCCTTATAGGAACTTCTGTGGATATTGGTGGAAACCATAATGGATTTGTTTGGGATTTGCGTGCAAGCAATGAAGATGCCCATGATTATTGGGATCCGAAAGATGGCTATGTGTGGGGCACAGCTTGGCAACAAGATAATGCAAGGTTAACCCTTGGCCTTATTAAATCGTGGGGGTATAGCCGCATATCGGTAAGCGTGTTAGAAAGACGTATAGAGGTACCCGATGGCAACCGCGATAGCACAGGCCGCTTTATGTATGATGCTCCGCAAAACGGACAACTTTATCCGAACAAGAATGCTTATATGGCTTATAATCCAACCATTGCAGGCGATAAGATTTTGGGTGAAATGCAAACCTGGTGGCAGAACAGTATTAATGTGGGTGCCGGAAAATTGGGCATAGATATAGGTTTTACCCAAAGTATACACCATGATATTGATACCGGCACTGTTGGTTCAGGCAACTTTGAAGTAAAAGATATTCCTTATTCTTTTAACTATAAACTATCAACTGATAACTATAAACTTACGGCAGGTGTTAATGGAACTTATGAGTTTGAGAATAACTATGCTGAGCCTGCTGCTCCGTATATAGGAGATTTTGAAATACCAAACTACACCGATTTTCAGGCGGGTGCTTATGCCATTTTGCAAAAGGATTATAAAAACCTTACCCTTAGTGGTGGCTTACGGTACGACTATAATAATTTTGTTGGGCAAAGCATGTACCTGGCTAATGCGGGTACCCCTGAGCAAGCTGTTGTTTCTGCTTCAGCCCCGGGCGCAGCCTTGCAATTCCCTTCATTTAATAATAGCTATACAGGGCCATCGGGTAGCATAGGTGCCTCATACCAATTGCCCGATAATAATTATGTGAAGCTGAATGTTTCAAAAAGTTTCCGTGCTCCGTCTATTGATCAGCTTACCAGTAACGGGATAAATATTGGTGTGAATGCATTCCAACAAGGTAGCTTGAATTTAAAAGCAGAGGAAGGTTACCAGGTAGATTTGGCTTATGGTAATAATGGTAAGGATGTGAGTTTTGAAGTTGACGGGTTTTACAATGTCATAAATAATTTCATTTTTCCTGTCAGGGTACAATCGAAAGTTAGCGGTGACTCAATGATGGATGGTGTTCCGTTTTTTCAATACATAGCTAATAAAGCAATTATCACCGGCTTCTCGGGGTACTTTAATATACACCCGTATGATACAAAATGGATAGAGATAGATAACAATTTTACTTATGTATATTCTTATCTGCCTAATCAGACTGATTCAACCCAACATATTCCATGGACACCGGCGCCGCGACTTACGACGGAGATTAAATTTAAGTTGACGGATAAGAAAAGTTCTATACTCAGGAACACCTATATTGAATTCGGGATGACAAAAGATTGGGCGCAGAATGATATTTACAGCGCTTTGTATAGCGAAATACCGTCTCTTGCTTATACCTTATTTAATGCCGGAGTGGGCACCAATTTTGTAGATCGCACAAGCGGAAGAACAATATGTTCGCTATTTATTAATTGTAACAACTTACTGAACATTGGTTATGCCGATCATTTGAATTTGGCACAGTATTTCCTGGCCTATAATGGTTCGCCGGTGACTGTTACCAATCAAAGTCAGGGTATTTACAATATGGGCCGCAACGTAGGGTTCAAGCTGCTTTTCCCGATAGGAGGACATAAAACGCAAATAGCTGAGAAGACAATGGATATGAATTAAAAATGGCTGAATGATGCATGAACAGGGCTATTGTACGTCGAGTTATTAACAAAAAGCCCCATTTTTCAACATTTTTCAAAAATTCGTCGCAGAAAAGTAGCAATTGATGAGTATTTGGTATATATTCGTTTTAATTAATTAAGCGTATTAACCATAAAAACCAAACCAAATGAACAAAGCAGAATTAGTAGACGCAATTGCTTCTGAATCAAAATTATCAAAAGCATCTGCAGAAAAAGTTCTCGACTCTTTCGTTAACCAAACAACCAAAGCTCTTAAAGGCGGCCACCGTGTTGCTTTAGTAGGCTTCGGTTCTTTTTCAGTTGCAAAACGTGCAGCTCGTAACGGAAGGAATCCTCAGACAGGCAAGGCCATCAAGATTGCTGCTAAAAAAGTAGCAAAGTTCAAAGCTGGTGCTGATCTTGCTGCAAAAGTGAACAAATAGTCTACGTTTTTACTTTAACAAAAAAGCTCTGCAATTTGCGGAGCTTTTTTGTTTTATGCAGTTGCCCCTTACCCCAAACCCATAAAGGGGCTTTGGAACAAAATGATGTCAGGTTGAGCCTATCGAAACACATTCCTATAATAACGGAGTTTCTTCGACAAGCTCAGACGGACTCTTTAAAAGCCCCTTTAGGGGTTTGGGGTTGATGTATTTATTGCTAAACTTGTATAATGAACGACTGGGTTACCATAGCTAAATTTTCATATCCGCATGAAGCAGCTCTTTTAAAAGGCAGACTCGAATCGGATGGTATTTTATCGAACTTAAAAGATGAACATACCATTGGGGCTAACCCATTATACTCACCGGCTTTAGGTGGAGTAAAAGTACAAGTGCGTGAGAATGACGTGAAATTGGTAATACCTATTTTGCGGGAACTGGGCTATGAAATAGATGATGAAGGATTTTATGCAACCGAGGTGAAGAAACTGATTCGGTTTACCCATAAAATACCTATTATAAATAAGTACCCTCTGGAAAAGCGGTATGGCGTTTTATTGATTTTCGCAGCTTTAATTTTAGCCGTAATAGTTTCGTTAGTGAGATGGGCGGTGAATTAAAAATGATAAATTTTTACAAAATTCATTTTCGCGTAATGTGTTGATAATCAAATAATTAATGTAAAATATTGATTGTCAGATATTTGTGTGCTTAATTCTACCTTCATTGTATTCCATTGTTATTAACAATGGAGGCCCTGTCGATAGGGGCTTTCAGAATGGGGTCATTGTTAATTTCTATTGTTATTTTCCTTGTTATATACCCTCTTCCTATAATCGGAAAGGGGTATTGCTCGCCGGTCTTATTTTAGGGCTATTGAGCTCGCGATTGTAAAGCTATTATTGATGATTCAAGGAGGCTTTACAATTGTTAATTTCTATTGTTATTTTATTGATATATGGTAAGGCTGAAATTTCTTTTTCTCTAGTCACTTTAAAAGCTAAATTTGCCTGAAATAAAGACATTTATAAAGTATGAAGCGGACCATAAAAAAAGTTGCTGTAATTGGTTCAGGTGTAATGGGTTCACGCATAGCCTGCCACTTTGCCAACACCGGTGTACAAGCCTTGTTGCTCGATATTGTTCCAAGAGAACTGAGAGAAGACGAAACTAAAAAAGGTTTAACCCTTAACGATAAGGTAGTGAGAAACCGTATTGTTAACGAGGCTTTGGCGGCTGCAGTTAAAAGCAATCCTTCTCCTATATATAGTAAAGCATTTTTATCGCGTATTACAACCGGTAACCTCGAAGACGATATTGCGCAAGTTGCTACCTGCGACTGGATAATAGAAGTAGTGAGCGAGAACCCTGCTATTAAAAAAGTAGTGTTCGATCAGTTAGAGAAAGCGCGCAAACCGGGCACTTTAATTACCAGTAACACATCGGGTATACCACTGCATATGCTGGCACAAGGCCGCAACGAAGATTTCCAGAAGAACTTCTGTGGTACGCACTTCTTTAACCCGCCGCGTTATTTAAAGTTGTTAGAAATTATTCCTACACCAAAAACAGATCCTGAAGTAGTTGACTTTTTAATGCACTACGGCAATCTGCATTTGGGTAAGACTACCGTACTATGTAAAGATACCCCTGCATTTATTGCTAACCGAGTAGGTGTTTACGGTATTATGGCATTGTTCCACTTAGTGGAAAAAATGGGACTTACTGTTGAAGAAGTTGATAAGCTTACAGGCCCTGTATTAGGCAGGCCTAAATCTGCAACCTTCCGTACATGCGATGTTGTGGGGCTTGACACATTAGTGAACGTAGCTAATGGTTTAAAAGCGAATGTACCTAACGATGAAGCTAAAGCATTATTCGAGTTGCCAAAGTATGTGGCTAAAATGGCAGAGAACAAATGGCTGGGCGATAAAACAGGCCAAGGCTTTTATAAGAAAGTAAAGAACAAAGATGGTAAGAGTGAAATACAAGCGCTCGACCTGAATACATTGGAATACAAGCCAAGCCAGAAGGTGAAGTTCGCTACACTGGAAACAGCAAAGATGGTTGATTCATTAACCGACCGTATGAAATTGCTGGTAGGTGGAAAGGATAAAGCAGGAGATTTCTATCGCAGTTCTTTTATTGGACTGTTTGCGTATGTTTCTAACCGCGTTCCTGAAATATCAGATGAAGTTTACAGAATAGACGACGCGCTACGTGCCGGTTTTGGCTGGAAGTTGGGCCCTTTCGAAATGTGGGACGCTATTGGTGTACCTGCTGCTATTAAACTTATGGAAGAAGCCGGTAACAAGCCTGCTGCATGGGTTTATGATATGGTGAAAAAAGGTTGCACATCATTCTACAAGATTGAAAATGGTGCAAGAAAGTATTACGATATTCCCGCAGGCGCATATAAAACAATACCTGGCACCGAAGGATTTTTATTGCTCGATAACTTCAGGCAGAACAAAACTGTTTGGAAGAACTCAGGTGTAACCATTACCGATATTGGCGATGGAATCATCAATGCAGAATTCCACACCAAAATGAACTCTATTGGTGGCGAAGTAATACAAGGTGTTAACAAAGCAATTGAAATTGCTGAGAAAGATTTTCGTGGTTTGGTAATATCAAACGAAGGAGATAATTTCTCTGCAGGCGCTAACGTTGCACTTATCTTCTCAATGGCTATTGAACAAGATTGGGAAGAGTTGGATATGGCAATTCGCACATTCCAGAACACCAATATGCGCATACGTTATTCTTCAATACCTGTAGTAGTGGCTCCGCACAACATGGCCTTAGGCGGTGGTTGCGAAATGGCAATGCATGCCGACAAAGTGCAACTGCATGCTGAAACTTATATGGGCCTTGTAGAATTTGGCGTAGGTTTAATACCGGGCGGTGGCGGAACAAAGGAAATGGCTGTTCGTATATCAGACGCATTTGTTGAGGGCGAAGTAGAGCTTCCTATTGTAAGAGATAAGTTCCTCACAATTGGTATGGCCAAAGTGTCAACCTCTGCATACGAAGCATATGACCTGGGTTATTTGAGAAAAGGAATTGATGAGGTTACCGTAAACCGTTCTCGCCTGCTTACCGATGCTAAAGCATCTGTAATAAGGATAGCAGAAGAAGGCTATACACAACCTATTAAGCGAAATGATATTAAAGTGCTGGGTAAAACAGCATTGGGTATGGTATATGTAGGAGCCGATGTAATGTATCAGGGCCACTATATGTCAGAGCACGATAAGAAAATATCACTGAAATTAGGTTATGTACTTTGTGGTGGTAATCTTTCGGCTCCAACTTTAGTATCTGAACAATATTTGTTAGACCTGGAAAGAGAAGCATTCATGTCGCTTTGTGGTGAAAAGAAAACCCTGGAGCGCATACAAAGTATTTTGACCGGAGGAAAAATTTTAAGAAATTAATAACTGACTTCTTATTTTAAAATAAGCATATGGAAGCATATATAGTAGCCGGATACAGATCGGCAGTAGGTAAAGCCACAAGAGGTAAATTTAGGTTTACTCGCCCTGATGATATTGCAGTAAGTGTATTACAACACCTTATTGCTTCAGTACCCAATCTGAATAAAGATGATATTGATGACCTGATTGTAGGTAATGCAATGCCTGAGGCAGAGCAAGGTCTTAACATGGGTCGTTTAATATCGCTCATGGCTTTTAATACAGATAAAGTTCCGGGAATGACGGTTAACCGTTATTGCGCATCAGGCCTCGAAACTATTGCTATTGCAAGCGCAAAGATTCGTTCGGGCATGGCCGATTGTATTATTGCCGGTGGTGCAGAATCAATGTCGCTTATACCAATGGGTGGCTGGAGAATTGTACCACATTCTGAAATTGGTTTAACTCACCCTGATTGGTATTGGGGTATGGGGACAACAGCAGAAGCCGTTGCAAACGAGTATAAAGTTTCCCGTGCAGACCAGGATGCTTTCTCTTTCGCTTCTCACCAAAAGGCTGTTGCAGCCATAAAAGGTGGAAAGTTCAAAGATGAGATAGTACCTGTTACGGTGAAAGAAACCTATATAGATGAAAAAGGTAAAAAACAATCACGCGACTATATAGTTGATACCGATGAAGGTGCCCGTGCTGATACCACAATGGATGCATTGGCTAAATTGAAACCTGTATTTGCTGCCGACGGTAGCGTTACTGCGGGTAACTCTTCGCAAACATCTGATGGAGCAGCGTTTGTTATGATAATGTCAGAAAAGAAGGTGAAGGAGTTAAACCTTAAACCTATCGCACGCCTTGTTTCTTATGCAGCAGCAGGTGTTCCTCCACGTATTATGGGTATTGGTCCGGTTGCTGCAGTGCCAAAGGCATTGCAACTTGCGGGCATGAAATTAAGCGATATACAATTATTTGAATTGAACGAAGCATTTGCATCACAATCATTGGCAGTTGTTCGTGAGTTGGGTATCAATCCTGATCTTGTAAACGTTAATGGTGGCGCTATTGCATTGGGACATCCGTTAGGCTGTACCGGTGCTAAGTTATCAGTTCAATTATTTAACGAAATGCGCCGCCGTAAAAATAAATATGGTGTTGTTACCATGTGTGTAGGCACGGGCCAGGGAGCAGCAGGTGTATTTGAGCTTCTAAACTAATTCGAAATTAACTATCTTTAAACCTAGTATCTCAGTACTAATTATTCAATACAAAACAAAATGGAAGCTACCGCAGTTAAAACCCCTATCAAGGGAGGAGAGTTCTTAGTAAAAGAATCTTCTTACAAGGATATTTTTATCGCTGAAGAATGGACGGAAGAACAGCGAATGATCGCTCAGTCGTGCCACGAATTTTTGGCAACCGAAGTTTGGCCTATTATGGATAGGATAGACAGCCAGGAAGAAGGCCTGATGGTAAAAATATTAGACAAAGCTGCAGAGCTTGGCCTTTTAGGGTTGAATATTCCTGAACAATACGGAGGATTTGAAAAGGACTTCCTTACAGGTATGTTAGCTACTGAAGCTATTGGTTCAGGCTATTCGTTTGCTGTGGCAATATCGGCTCACACGGGTATCGGTACTCTTCCAATACTATACTATGGTAACGAAGAACAAAAGAAAAAATATCTTCCTAACCTTGCTTCAGGTAAATGGAAAGCTTCTTATTGCTTAACAGAGCCGGGTTCTGGTTCCGATGCTAACTCTGGCAAAACAAGGGCTACCTTATCAGCTGATGGTAAATACTATTCTATCACTGGTCAAAAAATGTGGATCACCAATGGTGGTTTTGCAGATGTATTTGTAGTGTTTGCAAAGATCGGCGATGATAAAAACCTGAGCGCTTTTATAGTTGAAAAAACGTTTGGTGGCATTACCCTTAACCCTGAAGAACATAAGATGGGTATTAAAGGTAGTTCTACCCGTCAGATATTCTTTAACGATTGTAAGGTACCGGTTGAAAACTTACTTTCTGAAAGAGAAAATGGGTTTAAGATAGCAGTTAATATTTTGAACGTAGGCCGTATTAAGCTTGCAGCAGCTGCATTAGGTTCTTGCAAAACAGTAATTACAAAGGCTGTAGAATATGCAGGCCAACGTATTCAGTTTGGTAAAGCAATTGGTACTTATGGAGCTATTCAACACAAAATGGCTGAACAAGCTATCCGCACCTTTGCTTGCGAATCTGCTTTGTATCGCGCCAGCCGCAATATGGAAGATGTGATTGAAGGCCTTACAGAAGGTGGAATGGAACATGGCAAAGCCATACTGAAAGGTATTGAGCAATATGCAGTAGAAGCTGCAATAATGAAAGTATTTGGTTCAGAAACCCTGAATTATGTGGTTGACGAAGGTGTTCAAATTTATGGTGGTATGGGTTATTCAGCTGATGCACCTATGGAAAGGGCTTACCGCGATGCACGTATCAACAGAATATTTGAAGGTACCAACGAAATTAACCGTATGCTTTCGGTTGATATGATGATCAAACGTGCCATGAAAGGCGAAATAGACTTGATGGGCCCTGCTATGAAAATATCGGGCGAGTTAATGTCAATCCCTGATTTTGGAGATCCTGACACAGCTTTATTTGCTACCGAGAAGAAATACATCAGGAACTTTAAGAAGGCTGCTTTGATGGTTGCAGGTTCTGCAGTACAAAAGCTTATGACCAAGTTAGGTACCGAGCAAGAAGTGGTAATGAACATTGCCGATATGCTTATTGAAATATATGTGGCTGAATCAATGCAATTGCGTGTTGAAAAGCTGGTAAGCATGAAGGGCGAACAAGAATGTGCTTTATTGCTTGACATGATGCGTACCTGGTTGTTTGATTCTGCTGATAGAATTAGCAAAGCCGGAAGAGATGCTATCTGTTCATTTGCTGAAGGCGATGAACAACGTATTATGCTCTCGGGCCTTAAACGCTTTACCAAGACAGATGCATTTAATACCAAAGATGCACGCCGTAGAATAGCTACTAAGATGTTGGCTGAAAACAAATACTGTTTCTAGAAATGGCAGAACCAACGCGGTTATTCGATATTCCATACTGGCAACACGAAAAGTTTCCAAAGCCAGATGCTTTAGTAAATAAAATAAAAGGCGAATGGAAACCAATTAGTACGGAAGAATTCATTGCTAATTCTAATAAAATTAGCTATGGCTTAATGGCTATGGGTCTTAATAAAGGTGATACCATTGCTACTATATCGACTAATAACCGCTTTGAGTGGAATTATATGGATATTGGTATGTTACAGGTAGGTGTAATGCACGTGCCTGTTTATCCAACCATTAGCGATTCTGACTATGAGTTTATATTTAAAGATGCAGAAGTAAAATATGTATTTGTTTCTGATGAAGCTTTGTATAAACGAGTAAAGGAAATAGTTAAGAATATACAGGCTATTAAGAATGTATACACCTTTAATGAAATAGCAGGAGCACCGCACTGGACCGAAGTTTTAAAGTTGGGTGAACAAAACCCCCAACCCGAAAAACTGGAAGCTTTAAAGAAATCTGTGCAGCCTTCTGATATTGCGACATTAATTTACACCTCTGGTACAACCGGTACGCCTAAAGGCGTTATGCTAACGCATAGTAATATTGTAACTAACCTTATTGCTTCGCATCCTTATGTGCCTATAAAACCATTTGCAAGGGCGCTTAGCTTTTTGCCGTTGTGTCATATATATGAGCGTATGCTCAACTATTTGTATCAATATTCTGGTATTGCAATTTATTATGCTGAAAGTATTGATACAATAGGGGATAACTTGAGGGAAGTAAAACCGCATGTATTTGTTGCCGTACCACGTGTTATAGAAAAGATAGTAGATAAGATAATGGTTACAGGCAGTGGATTAAAAGGTATAAAGAAGATGTTGTTCTTCTGGTCCGTAGGCTTGGGCGCTAAATTTGAGCATGATGGTGCCAATGGGTGGTGGTATGGAGTTAAGCTTTCAATTGCGCGCAAACTTGTATTTAGTAAATGGGCAGCTGCAGTTGGTGGTAATTTAGAATTAGTGGTTTCAGGTGGTGCTGCATTGCAACCTCGCTTGGCCAGAATATTCTGGGCCGCCAATATGCCAATACTTGAAGGTTATGGTCTAACGGAGACATCCCCGGTAATAGCAGTTAACACATTAGAACCTAACGGATCGTATTTTGGCACGGTAGGTCCTGTAATACCAAATGTACAGGTTAAGTTTGCCGAAGATGGCGAAATACTCTGCAAAGGGCCTAACGTTATGAGGGGTTACTATAAACGCCCTGACAGCACGGCAGAGGCTATTGATGCTGATGGATGGTTTCATACCGGAGATATAGGTGTATTGATTGATAACAGATTCCTGAAGATCACAGATAGAAAGAAGGCTCTACTTAAAACATCTGGGGGGAAATATATAGCGCCGCAACCTATAGAGAATAAGATGAAGGAGTCGCGTTATATTGAGCAAATTATGGTGATAGGTGATGGGCAGAAATTTGCTGCAGCTTTAATAGTGCCTAAGTTTAGCGAGCTTGAGATATGGTGCAAATCGAAAGATATTCCTTTTACTTCAAAAGATGAATTGATACATAATAAGGATGTACACGATCTTTACCGCAGTGTGCTTGATAAGTATAATGTGAATTTTGGCCACGTTGAACAAATAAAAAAGTTCGAATTATTGGCTAATGAATGGACCGTAGCTAACGGAGAAACAACTCCTAAGCTTGACCTAAAGCGTAAAGTAATAATGGAAAGATATAAGTTGCAGGTTGATAGGATTTATAATTCTACCGCTGAGTAACCTGGAGTTTTCAATTTATTATATATCCAATTAAGTGAATATGCGGCGCATAAAAGCATAAACGGGTAGGCAGGAACAAAATACCTCGTTTCACATTTTCTTAGAATAACTGGATGTATTATGATTGTAAAAAGAATAATACCTGTAACTAAACTTGTTGGCGTTAATTTAATGCTCTCTCTCGCAAAAAGCAATATTCCCATTAAACCAAACATCAATATAAATATATAAAATAAGGAGAAAAATAGTTTAAAGAAACTTTCAGCGGGAGATAGTTCATTATAGGGCTTGTCAAATAAATTACATGTTCCTGAATTTATAAGAAATTTTCGGGTTAAGATTAGTGGTGCCGTAACGTAATAAAGAAAGGGTTTTTCCTTCTTTATAGAAACAGTATATAGGTTGAGTTTTGTTCCTATAGACGATAACAATGTGCTGGCTTTAGCCTTATTCAGACTATCATTCCGTACCGAAATATATTCTGTGATTAATGTTTTGACAAGAAGAAGGGAGTCGTAATTAAATTGTGAAGTGTAGATATAATCTGGCAGTGAAATATTATAATTTTGTATTGGCCTTTGCCCTGGAATTCGCTCCTGTGGAATTCCAAACCACCTTATTTCTGCCGAGGGTTCCCACCATACTTCACTACCACCCCAACTCTGCACGAAATTTATGAGTGGGGGCTTATATGAGCTTTCAATATCAGGCGAATACATTTTTATCAACGGTATAAATTCAGTGTGAGCTTTGTAGTTTCTTATTATCCATAAGGTATCGCACAGCACGAAAGGTAGTACTATACAAGAGACGCAGTACCAGGATGCTTGCAGCTGTTTTTTTAATATACCAACAAGTAGTACTAAGGAATATAATACTAATAGTGGTGCATATACGGGGCGCAAAGAAATAACCCAGGCCAGAAATATTCCTGAAAGCAGAAAATAGCAAATTTTTTTTCTCTCTTGAGTCCCTTTAAGAAAAAAGAAAACAGAGAATATCAGGAAAGCTGTGGCAAAACTTTCTGTAAGTAATGAGGAATCGAAAATGCTGCAAAAAGTACTTATTATATATAAGTAAAACGTTAAATAAAAAATGGTTGAAGATTTAGAAATATATTTTGCAATTAATGCCAGAGGATAAACTGAAAATGCTGCAACTGTAAACTGAAATAAAATGAGGAAATTATATGCCATTGGTTTACTGAATATGAGTGCAAAGGGTAGGTAAATTAAACCATACCCCGGCATTCTATAGTCAGGGCTGTAGCTGCCGGTAGCCATAAAATTATTGATGGAGGTTATGTAGTCATTCGTATCACCACTAGTCTCACCCCAAAAACCAGGAATGGAATTTATTTCCTGCTTACTAAGCAAGAAGATAAAAAATAATCCTTTACAAATAAAAGCCATTAACATCCAGAAATACCATTTGCCCGGATCCTTTAGGAAAAACTTACTCAATAATTGCGTCATTCTTGAACCAGTTTACAAAATTTCTGATACCATCATTTAATAATGTACTAGGATTGTAGTTCAATATTATTTTTGCTTTTTCAATATTGGCAAAAGTTATATCTACATCACCCGGTTGCATGGAAGTGTAAGTGATAATTGGTTTTTTATTCAGCGTATTACCAATGCAATTAACGAGTTCTATAAGTTTTACCGGATGACTATTACCAATGTTAAATGTTTCAAAAACATTTTTGTTGGATACAGTATAATTTAGCGCATTATAAATGCCATCTCTTATATCATCAATATAAGTGTAATCACGGGCAGTGCTACCATCACCAAATAATTGGATAGGCTTGCCACTGGAAATTAATTCTACAAATTTACGAATTGCTAAATCTGGGCGTTGGCGAGGACCATAAACTGTAAAAAAACGGAGATTGATTATATCAAGACCATGTAAATGATGATACGTATGATTTAGTAATTCGCAGGCTTTTTTTGTAAATGCATAAGGTGATATGGGAAAATCAACTAAATCGGTTTCAGAAAAGGGAACTTTTTTATTATTACCATACACGCTACTTGATGAACCAAATACCATTTTGTTGATTTTTCGTTGCCTCATCCATTCCAAAACAGTAAGTGTTCCGGTTATATTAGTGTGTGTATAGGTTAAAGGGTTAATTATAGATGGCCTCACCCCGGCTTTAGCAGCTAAGTGTATTACGGCCTCAATGCCCTCAGGAAGTTTTACAAGAGTATTGATATCCGTAATATCGCCCTCGAAAAAGGCGAACCTGGAGTTTTTTAAAGAAAAGCTGAGATTGCTTTTCTTTTGTAAAGAACTATAGAAAGAATCAAAATTATCTATACCAACAACTTCGTGCCCTTGGCTTAGGCAATATTCTGATAAATGGCTACCAATAAAACCTGCACAACCTGTAATTAATACTTTCATGGGGTAGATGTCAATCCTTAAAGGTACGGAAATTACATAAAGTTATCGTACCACATTTCAAATACCAACAAATTCCATAAAAGTTTGCGGTGGTTGTGTTTTAATGCTAAATGCTCCTTTTTTAATCGTTCTATATAGGAGTATTCAAATATGCCGTGCCTGGTTATCCTTTCTTCGGAAAGATAATACTCCATGGTTTCTCTTAACTCATTTCGTAACCACAATGAAACCGGTATACCAAAGCCTTTTTTAGGGCGTTCAATTATTTCATTTGGCAGTTTATTGCGCATTAATTCCTTTAAAATACGTTTGCCGTTAAACCCTTGTATCTTATACTCTTTAGGCAAGGTATTCAGGAATTCTACAACATTTACATCCAAAAATGGTGCTCGCACTTCTAACGAGTTGTACATACTTGCTCTGTCTACCTTTACTAAAATGTCTTCTAATAAATAAGTTCGGTAGTATGAATAAAGTAAGACATTAAATTTATTTGCATTTGGCACGTCGGTTAAATAGCGGTCAATACTTGTTAGACCATTGCCATTGCTTATGGTCTTTTTTATGTTGTCCGTAAATAACTTATTTTTTAATGAAGGCGTAAAACTACCAAGCCAGAGAGTATGGGTGTATTGACTGGATTCCTCCAAGCCTTTAAAAAATTGGGTTAACTTAAAATCGAGGCTAATATTTTTATCGCTGGGTGGTAATAGGTTGGTTAAAGCTGAAAATGAACGGATAAGCGATTTAGGGAATAAACTAAACGCTTTAAGGAATTTATCAGAGATAAATGTAGGATAACCGCCAAGTAACTCGTCGCTTCCATCTCCGCCTAAAGCAACTGTTACATGCTTACGGGTAAATTTTGATAAAAAGTACGTTGGAATAATAGATGGGTCGGCAAAAGGTTCATCGAGCTTACTTATAATATCAGGTATTAAGGTAAGAGATGTTGAAGCTGATAGAAACTCTTCGTGATGTTTGGTGCCTATTTTTTTTGCTACTAGTTTAGCGTAATCGCTTTCGTCGTAACTCTTTTCTGAAAAACCAATTGAAAAAGTATTTACCGGAACTTTAGCATTTTTCTGGGCATAGTAAGCAACCGTACTACTGTCAAGCCCTCCGCTTAAAAACACACCTAATGGCACGTCTGACATTAATCTATCACGAACAGCGTTATTGAGTAGTACATCTAATGTTGCCGTAGCATCGCTAAATGATATGTTTTGTTCAGTGAAGTTTACTTTCCAATAGGCGCGTTTGTTGGTTATTTTGGCATCTTTAAATATCAAGTATTGGGATGCTTCAAGCTTGTAAATATTATTGAAGATAGTATTAGGAGTAGGAATATAATCGAAGGTTAAATACTCATTAATTGCGTTATAGTTCAGGTCTTTTTTTACGAGTGGATGTTTTAAAATGGCTTTAAGCTCTGAGGCGAATATTAAAGTATCATTAATTACTGAATAATATACGGGTTTTTTGCCCATCCTATCCCTTGTCAGCAGTAATTGTTCTTTATTGAAATCATAAATAGCAATTGCAAACATGCCATTAATCTTTTCTAAAAACTTCTCACCATATTCCTGATAGAGATAAACTAATACTTCTGTATCTGATGTGGTACGGAAGCTGTATTTACCAAGTTTCAATAACTCTTTCTTCAACTCAAGGTAATTATAAATTTCACCATTAAATACCATCGATATGGTTTTATCCGCAGTATAAAAAGGCTGCTGCGCTTCAGGGCTAAGGTCAATAATACTTAAGCGTGCATGAGCAAGTCCAACATTTCCAATTAATTCTGTACACTGGTAGTCTGGTCCACGATAACTAATAGCATTAATCATACTTTTTAAGTCTTCTCTGTTGCCCTTACCAATAAAACCTGCAATGCCACACATGTTGTTAGTACTATTCGGTTTTTTGGATTATTTATTCGTTTTAATAACAGATTTTCTTTTAACTAATAAATATTATATGCGGCAAAATAATGATGAAAAACCTCTTAATAAAAGAAGGAGATTAAATATTCCCAACACAAAGATTAAAGCCAATATAAGCCAGAATCGGCCATCTAAAGAATCTCTTAAAAAGAAAGATGAAAGTTTTGTTTTCATTTAGGCCTGTTTTTTTTTCCTCCAAATTTCCACGAATTACCATTCCTGAAAATAATATAAGTAGAGTTTTTATCTATTTCAGAATACTTGTTGAGCCATTCCTTAATAGTGTCTTTTGAAATGTAAGCTGTTTGAGGAGTTACTAATTGATCGAATGCTACATGCCTGAAGAACATAAAATTCCTTTTAGATATCCATCTAGAGTATTCATATAATGGAAATTTTCTAAATGTTTTAGAGGTAGAAATGATCTTTGCGTAAATAAAATAAGGAACAACAAGCGGAGTTGCAACGATGTATTTGGTAAACCACCATGGTAGTTTTGATACTGCTCTCCTTATAGGATCTACAATATAAATTATAACCGCATTACCTTCTTTAGCGTATACCCAGCAATGAAATTTCGCTCCTGGTTTTGTGTTTCGCAAAACTGACTCAAAGCCCTCTAAGGGGTTTTTTAAATGATGCAAAACACCTATACAATAAACCAGATCATAACCGTTGCCTTGAAACTTGGTTAGGTCGTGTTGGGTTATTTTGTAATTGGTGAAACCTGTTTGGGCCATATTCTTTTGACAGGACAATACTGAATCTCCTAAATCAACACCTTCAATAAATGAAGGGTTCCAGGTAGTCATATGGCATAATAAGCTTCCGTTACCACATCCCAATTCTAGCACCGTTTTTCCTGCTACATCTGTTTGGGTAACCGGCTCAAACCAATCGTTAAATTGTTGTGCAGTATATACTGAACCGCCAGGTAAGTGATTCCATGAAGAGGCGAAAGCATCCGCAGTTTTCTTATCTTGTGAATCGATAATAATGGTCATACTAAAAATTTACCTTTTCTTTAATTGTAAAAGGGAATTTATTCTGGCTTTCGTAGTAGGTGCGCATAAGCATTTCGGCTAATATCCCCATTAATATCATTAGTATACCAACAATAAAAAACATGGCCGCAATAGTAGGTAGTGGTGTTTGAATAAAATCTTTCTGTCCCGTTACTTTAAAGTAAATGGCAACTGCTGCAGAAAGCAACATTACTAAAAATGATAAAATACCAGCTCCTCCAAAAAAGTGGATAGGCCGTTGCATAAATTTATCGAGGAACTTAATAAGTATTAAATCGAGTATTACTTTGTATATTCTAAAAAGCCCGTAATTACTTTTACCATAGAGACGTGGCTGATAATTCACTGGTATTTCAGTAACCTTGCCACCCTGCCATTTACAAAATACCGGAATAAAACGGTGCATTTGTCCGTATAGGCGAACATCTTTAATTACATCTCTGTTGTAAGCTTTTAATGTGCAGCCGTAATCGTGCAACTTGACACCAGATATTTTACTTATCAGTCCATTTGCTGCTAATGACGGTACTTTACGGGTAAGGAACTGGCCCTTCCACCTGTTCTTCCTCCACCCACTTACCACATCGTAACCTTCATCAATTTTTGCTAAAAGCTTTGGTATATCATTAGGATCGTTTTCAAGGTCACTGTCTAGTAATATAAATATATCTCCAGTTGCTGCTTGTATACCTGCATTTATAGCTGCAGTTTGGCCAAAGTTCCGTTTGAAATTAATAAGCTTAATTCTGGTACTTCTAGCTGCATACTTTTTCATTTCTTCCCATGATGAATCTTTAGACCCATCGTTCACTGCTATAACTTCATAATCATAATTACTCAATGATTTTTCAATTGTACTGAACAACTGATCGATGCCTTTGGCTTCGTTATAAACAGGAAGGATTACTGACAGTGCCGGCATTTTATTGATAAACTAATTAAAACAAATATACTGATTAGAAGTTAGGCTTGAGCAGGTATTTGCTGTAGAAGAGGTTGATCTGTTCTACTACTTCATCAGCCGTGTCAACAACCTTAAAAAGATTAAGGTCTTCAACGCTTGCATTCTTTTCATGGTCTATCATTTCCTCTTTTATCCATTTTAGTAATCCTGTCCAATAATCTTTACCAACCATAATAACAGGGAAATGGGCTACTTTATTAGTTTGTATTAGTGTAAGTGCCTCAAAAAGTTCATCGAGTGTACCTAGTCCACCAGGAAGAACAACAAAGCCCTGAGCATATTTAACAAACATTACCTTCCGAACAAAGAAGTAGTCGAAACTGATAAGCTTATCGTGATCAATAAAAGGATTGTGCGATTGCTCCATAGGCAAGGTAATATTCAACCCTACAGACCTTCCACCACCTGCCTTGGCACCTTTGTTGGCTGCCTCCATTATACCAGGTCCACCGCCAGTAATTACGCCATAACCATTACGTGTAAGTTTGAACGCAATTTCAGATGCCAGTTTATAATACGGATGAGATGGTTTTGTACGGGCAGACCCGAATATAGATACACATGGCCCAACTTTTGCCATTTTTTCAAAGCCTTCTACAAACTCAGCCATTACCCTGAATATTTGCCATGAATCTGTAGCTTTTACCTCATTCCACGATTTATCCTGGAAAGCTTTCTGAATTTGTTCTTCGTCGTTTATCATTAATGTAATAAATGTATTACAAATATAAGGAAATGCTCGAGCCTAGAAGGCATTTAAGAAGCTGAAACTAGAGTTCCTTTGCCAGGTATACAGCAGTATGACTTTTCTTATTCTTTATTACCTCTTCGGGGGTTCCTTCGGTTATTATTTGTCCACCTTTTGAGCCACCTTCTGGGCCAAGGTCAATAATGTGATCAGCAACTTTTATAACATCTAAATTATGTTCAATAACTATAACCGTATTACCATAATCAACCAACTTATTCAATACGTCTAATAATAGCCTGATGTCTTCAAAGTGAAGGCCCGTAGTAGGCTCATCAAGTATATATAATGTATTGCCTGTTTGCCTTTTAGATAATTCTGTAGCTAATTTGGTCCGTTGTGCCTCACCGCCCGAAAGTGTGGTGGACGATTGCCCTAAGGTAACATAACCAAGGCCAATCTGATTAAGTGTAACTATTTTTTGTGAGATAGAAGGAATCTCTGAGAAGAAATCTACAGCCTGTTCAACAGTAAGGTTAAGAACATCATTTATTGACTTGCCTTTAAATCTTACTTCTAGTGTTTCGCGGTTATAGCGCTTACCATTGCATTCGTTACACACTACGTAAACATCAGGTAAAAAATTCATTTCAATTGTACGTAAACCTGCACCCTGGCATGTTTCGCAGCGTCCGCCTTTTACGTTAAATGAGAATCTGCCAGCCTGGTAGCCACGTATTTTGGCTTCGGGTAATGATGCAAATAAATTGCGTATATCAGCAAAAACATTTACATATGTGGCTGGGTTCGATCGAGGAGTCCTGCCAATCGGGGCCTGGTCAATTTCAATGATCTTATCAATGTATTGTATACCGGTTATCGAATCATATTCCAATGGCTTTTTCTCCGATCGGTATAAGTGATGATTGATAATAGGGTAGAGGGTTTCATTAATAAGTGATGATTTGCCACCACCCGAAACACCCGTTACACATATTAATTTACCTAATGGAAAGCGTGCGGTTACATTTTTTAAGTTGTGACCTTTAGCACCTTTCAATACTATTTCTTTGCCGCTGCCTTTTCTTCGTGTTTTAGGAACTTCTATTTGCTTTTTGCCCAATAAAAACTCTGCTGTAAGTCCAGGTTGTTTAATAAAATTTTTAGGAGTTCCTTCAGCAACTACTTTACCGCCATGCATGCCTGTGCCAGGACCAATATCTATTATCCAGTCCGATGCTAACATCATTTCTTTATCATGTTCTACCACAATAACTGAATTGCCAATGTCGCGTAATTGTTGCAGTGCATCAATAAGTTTTGTATTATCTCGCTGGTGCAGTCCAATGCTCGGTTCATCAAGTATGTATAGCACACCTACCAGCTGAGAACCTATTTGTGTAGCCAGCCGTATACGTTGTGCTTCGCCGCCCGATAATGTTCTTGAACTG